>Ga0222420_100120_pt1 | contig 147068 bp, 146 predicted proteins | sample 3A2ome_FD_182470 | JGI IMG/M metagenome (GOLD analysis project Ga0222420, IMG submission 182470) | Enriched microbial communities from leaf-cutter ant dump, University of Wisconsin, Madison, United States - 3A200A (version 2) | ecosystem: Environmental > Terrestrial > Nest > Insects nest > Nest... | reverse complement strand
GCAGCGCCGCGCAGGCCACCTTCGCCGCCCTGCAGGGCAGCCTGGTCAGCGCCCGCCTGTTCAACAACAGCGAACGCGTGCAAGACCTCTTGCCCGCCACCCTCAGCCTTCACGAATCAGCGTGAAAAAAGGCGTCGCGGCCTCGCGGAACGGCGGGAGAAAACCCGCAACCTCTCGCACGTGGAACGCCTGTCGCGCCGGCGGCGGCCTCATCGCCGGGCAAGCCTGTCGATAGTCTCAAAAAGCCGCTCGCATGTGCGCGCAAGGTTCCTGGCGGGCGCCGTCGCCACGCCCAGCAGCAACCCGGCTTCGGCCTCGCCAGGCGGCATGTACCAGGGCGACAGCGGCGCGGGATACATGCCAAAAGCCAGGGCCTGACGCACAATGGCCACGTCCGGCGCGCCCTTCGGCAGCCGGATCAGCACGGCCAGGCCGGGAGACTCGACATGCTCCTTGCCAACGAAGCCGTCAATGGCATCCAGGATCGCCTTGCGCTTGGCTACGTAGGCGCGTTTGGTGCGCCGCAGGTGACGCATATAGTGCCCCTCATGGATGAACTCGGCGATCGCCAGCTGCACCGCGGGCCCTGGCGCCGGCGCCAGGCATGCCGCCACCTCTGCAAACCGGGAAACAAGCTCGGGCGGCGCAACCAGAAAACCCAGCCGGATAGCCGGGCTGATTGTTTTACTGAATGACCCGATATGCACGACCCGGCCGTCGCGATCGAGCGATGCAAGCGCCGGAGCGGCCCTTCCGGTCAGTTGCAGCTCGCTCAGATAATCATCCTCGATGATCCAGGCGCGGTTTTCGCTTGCCCATTCGAGCAGGCGCAGGCGGCGTTCAAGCAACAAAGGGAATCCCAGCGGCGCCTGTTGGCCCGGCGTCACGACCACGAGTTTCGCATCGGGGTAATGACGCGCCCCGTATTCGACATCCATTCCCGCCGCATCCACGGGAACCGGCGCAAGCGACAGATTCGCAAGCTCGAGCGCCTTTCTCGTCCATAAAAAACTCGGGTTCTCGATCCATGCGGCATGGCCGCCCACGCCCAGAACCGGAAGCGTCAGGCCAAGCCCTGCGCCAAATCCCGCGGTAATGAAAATCTGTGAGGCTGTGCAATTAATGCCGCGCGCCACGGCAAGATACGCTGCGATCACCCGCCTCAATTCAAGTTCGCCACGGGGGTCCGGATAAAGGGGTGGCGCCCCCGACTCGGCCCGGATCGCGTGCCCGCGTATGCGCGACAACAATGTGGCCGGAAAGGTGTCGCTCGCCGGCACACCCATCTGGAAAAACGCCGGCCCCTGCGTCATTTCCAGATAAGTTTCCAAAAACGATCCCGTGGCCGGCGGCGGCTCGCTCTTCATCACGGCGCGCGGGCGTTTGGCGACATGCGTGCCTGCCGACCGCGACGCTTCGATCAACTGAGCCGCGGCGAGCTTTTCGTAGGCCGTTCTTACCGTTCCCCGTGCGACACCCAGTTGGGCCGCGAGATCCTGCCACGATGGCAGCCGCGCCCCGGGCGGCAATAAACCCTCTTCAATCGCCTTGGCCACTCCTTTGCGGATCTGGTCCGACAAAGAAACCTTCGCCGAGCGATCCACATGCAACTTCAGTGGTTTCAGGTGGGTCTTGTAGTACACGATTTTTTCTCGTTTTTGGTGCTTTTTTATGGCTCAGGCAAACGCATAATACCTCTCAAACATTGAAAGGAGAGAAATTCGTGAAGAGCAAAGCCATCCTTCCAGGCCTATGCATCGTGCTCGCCTCGGCCCTCGCCGGACCCGCCATGGCGCATGACAGCCAAGCCGAAACCGTTACGCCCAAGTTCGACCAGGCAATCCCGAATATTGCTGGCAAATCAATGGTAGTGGTAGAAGTCGAGTATGCGCCCGGCGCGGCGTCCCCTTCGCACCGGCATGCCCAATCGGCGTTCATCTACGCCTACGTACTCGCGGGCGCGGTCGAATCAAAGGTCAACGACGGCGCGACCCGCGTCTACCAGGCAGGCGAAAGCTGGTCCGAACCTCCCGGCGCAACCCACTCGGTCAGCCGCAATGCAAGCAAGACCAAGCCGGCAAAGTTGCTGGCGGTTTTTGTCGTGGATTCCAACGACAAGCAACTCACCACCCCCATCCAGTGAACCCAGGAGCCCGACGATGAGCAGCAGGATCAACTACAACCAGGTTGCCCCCAACGGCGCAAAGGCGCTGGGCGGCGTGTACGGCTATGTCATGCAGTGCGGCCTGCCGGCCGAACTGATAGACCTCGTCTACCTGCGAATTTCGCAGATCAATAACTGCGCCTATTGTCTCGACATGCATACCCGCGATCTGATCAAGAAAGGGGTGAAAATCGAGAAAATCGCGCTGGTGCAGGCCTGGCAGGAAGGCGGCGCGCTTTTCAGCGCAGCCGAACGCGCCGCGCTGGCATGGGCCGAAAACGTGACGCGGGTTGCCGAAACCGGGGTGCCCGACAGCGCGTACCAGGCGGCCCGAGAGGTTTTCGACGAAAAGCAGCTCGTCGATCTCACCATCGCCATCACCGTCATGAACAGCTACAACCGCATGGCCATCAGCTTTCGCAATACGCCGCAAGCCGTCCTGGAACACTAAAGGAGCACCGACCATGGCCGCCGACATTTCCGGGGTACGCGTTCCCGACAGCGCACTGGCCCGGCAGGTAACCCAGTTCATCCGTGACACCGAGAGCGAGCTCCTGTATCAGCATTCAGCGCGCGTGTACTTCTGGGGTTCATTGGCCGGGCGACGAAAAGGCCTGAGCTTCGACCCGGAACTCTTCTACACGGCAACGATGTTCCATGACCTGGGCCTGACCTCCGCCTTCAGCGACAGCCGCCTGCGCTTCGAGATCGACGGCGCGAACGCCGCGCGTGACTTCCTGCGCAGCCACGGCATTCCAGAAGACGACATTCAGAAAGTCTGGCTTGCCATCGCGCTGCATACGACGCCGGGTATTTCCGCGCACCTGGACCCGATCGCGGCCCTTACCGCCGAAGGAGTCATGATGGACCTCGCGGGTATTGGATACGATCAATTCACCGAGGCCCAGCGCCAGGATGTAGAAAAAGCCTATCCGCATCCTCCGCAGTTTGCCGAGGGCGTACTGCAGGCGCTTTACGATGGCCTTAAGCACCGGCCCGAAGTCACCCAGGGCACGGGTCTTGCCGACGTCATGGCGGACAAGGAGCCTCATTTTCATCGCAGGAACTTCTGCAGCTTGATGCGAACCTCCCGCTGGGCCTGCCCCGACTGCGCCAACAACTGACCGCAGCCAGTCCGCGCAACTTTTTTATCCGCCCTTCAGTCGCCGGACTGGAAACGTTCCTTGAGCACCGCGTCGGCCGCGGGCCCCGCCACCATTGCATGACTGCCCGGCGTGATGGGCTGCCCCGTTTCCAGGTCCACGAGCCCAATGCGCGCCGGGCGTCCACTGGCCTTATCGACCAGTTGAACAGCGCGTCCCGCCGGCGACAGATGCTTGCTGCCCCATTCCACCAGGGCCAGCATGACCGGGTGAAATGACCAGCCGAGTTCGGTCAGCACGTACTCGTAGCGCGGGGGCTTGCTGCTGTACGGCACGCGATCCAGCAGGCCCGCGGCAACCAGATCGGTAAGCCGCCGGGCGAGCATGTTGGGCGCTATGCCCAGACTGCTTTCGAACTCGTCGAAGCGAGTCAGCCCATGCATGGCATCGCGCAAGATCAGAATGCTCCACCATTCGCCCACGCGGCTGAGACTGCGCGCCACGGGACACGCCCAGGCGCTGAGATCAGTGCGTTTCATTTGACGCTTCCACTTCGCCGAAATTGACTTTCCATTAGAAAGCCATCATATACTATCATCTTGCAAGTTACTAATCAGGAGCCCCCATGAGCCTCGTTCAGGAAGTCGGCAAAGACCTTGACGGCCTGTCACAACTCCGCGCGTTAATGGCCTCCGGGCGAAAGCCAGGCATACTTGTCTCGCTGGATTTCGACTTTGCCGAAGTCGAGAAAGGCTGGGCGCTCTTTGTGGGCACACCCGGCGAACATGCCTACAACCCCATAGGCACGGTGCATGGCGGCTATGCGGCCACCCTGCTCGACTCGGCATGCGGCTGCGCCGTGCATTCGCAGCTCTCCGCGCAGCAGGCATACACCACCGTGGAACTGAAGGTGGCCTATCACCGGCCAATCATGCGCGACACCGGGCCGCTGCGCGCGGAAGGCCGCGTCGTGTCCATGGGGCGCCGCATCGCGTTCGCCAGCGCCGAATTGCTGGACGCAAACAAGCGGCTGTACGCCTCGGCAACGTCCACCCTGCTCGTCTTTGACCGATAGCGGTAACGCGCCTGAAACGGTTCCGCGACGGCGCCCCTGAAAAAACGTCGCACTGAAGCGGCCGTCGCCCAAAGTAAAGGCGACGGTTGATTTCCTGGTTCAGCGCATCGAGGCAACCACCGGGTGACTTTGCCGCTATTCCCGTACGACGCTTCTGAACGCGGCCGCCAAGGCATCCAGCGCATCGCGCGGCCGGCCTGTGCGCGCTCTGGTGTGCAGCAGTATCGGCAAACGCGGCAATTCCGGAAGCCCAAGTCTGCGGCCGACTTCCTCCGCACCAAGCGGCAACATGCGAGGAGCCAGCGCGGCCACCCCCAGCCCCGCCATGACCGCGGCAGCGACAGCCGCAACCCCGCCGCCGACAAAGACCTCTCTCCAGGGCAAGCCTGCCACATCCAGGGCCTGCTCAGCCATCGCACGCACGCCACAAGGCTCGGCCATCGTGGCCAATGGCAGGGGTTCGTCCGTGCGATGCTGCCAACCGGGTGCGGCGAACCAGCCGAAGGGTTCGTCTACTAGCAATTCTCCATCGTTCCGACCTGTGTCCAGACGCACGATGGCGGCATCCAGCTCGCGCCGGTCAAAGCGCTGCAGCAAGTCTTCCGAGGTGGCGATACGAATTTCGATCAACAGTTGAGGCGCTTGGGCGTTCATGCGCGCGATCAGCGCAGGCAGCTCCGGCCCCGCCACATGGTCGCTGATGCCGAGCGCCAGACGCTGCCGCTGCCCGGCACACACAGCCAATGCTCGATCATGCACTTCCAGCAAGCCCCGGGCTTGCTCCAGAAAGGCGACGCCATGCGCCGAGAGTTGAACGTGCCGGGGGGTGCGCTCGACCAGCCGTACGCCCAATCGTTGCTCCAGCCGCTTGAGCTTCAGGCTGACCGCGGACTGGGTGGTGCGCATGCTATCGGCGGCGTGCGTGAAGCTGGCAAATTCGGCGATACGCACAAAAGCGCGGACAGCATCGATATCCAAAGGCCGCTCAGTCATTTCGAAGACTCATCGCTGTTATATTTTTCTATATCTTGTTGAAATAAATGATAGACCATAAAGTCCTGGCCATGACACTCACACCCAAGGAATCGTCATGCCATTTGTCCAAATTTCCCTGCGCGCTGGAAAGCCTTCCGCTTATCGGCAGGCGCTCTGCGACGGCGTGTATGAAGCGATGCGGGAGACGTTCAACGTGCCCGCGGATGACCAGTTCATGACCGTCTCTGAGCACGACGCTACAAACTTTCGCTATGGCGCGTCATACCTGGATGTGGCGCGCAGCGACAACCTGGTATTCATTCAAATTACTGCAAACGCCACGCGCAGCGCGGACCAGAAAAAGGCCCTGTATCAGTGCATCGCCGAGCGGCTTGGCGCAAACCCCGGTGTACGCCCTGAGGACGTGTTTGTGAACATTGTCGAGGTTGCTCCGGAGAACTGGTCCCTGGGTCATGGACTGGCCCAGTACGCATAATGCGAGACAGCGCAAGCCGTGGCATCAGCCCCTGCCGGCGGCTCGACCACGGCAGCGACTACGCGGCCAACCAGCAAAGATAGGCGATCAAGATTACGGCGATACCGAGGTCTGAAACCATCGCCGCGACTTCGTGCCGCGTTGAAGCGCCGTTTCTGACGTGCTGTACGCCGGCCAGGCCGAAGAAGATTGCGCCTGCCAGTGCCATGCCTGGTATCCACGCGGGAAAATACAGGCTCGCCACCGATGCAATACCGATGGCAAGGTTTCCGAAACCGATCTCCAGAACCAGCTTGCTGGCTTTGGGGTCATCGATCTCGAAAATGTCTTTCGCGGTAAATGACGGCCTGAGCAATTGGTGCGCCGCAGCGACCGTCAGTCGCCAGCCGACGCCCCAGAAAACGAACCACTTGCCAATGGCCGGCATCAGCTCGGCATGATGAAGAATCACGTCCTGCGCAATGGAGATGACGGGCAGGAAAAGCATGAACAAGAGGATGACAAATAGGTGCACGGCTTGCCTCCTGGCGTTGTCGAACCACCGCACTGCGAAGCATGAAAGTTAACCGCACCGGCTCCTCACCAGCAAGTAGCGTTCTTCCCGCACTCAGTCACCGTGCTTGCGGTACTCCGCTACCGTGACACCTCCGACACCCCAGCTATCCATGTCGACTTCCTCGATCACGACAAAGGTGGAGTTGCGAGGTTTGCCCATGACTTCGAAAAGCAAATCGCTCACCCCCTTGATAAGCGCCTTTTTCTGTTCCGGCGTCGTCGCGCTTGCACCCGGCGCGGTTCCCTCGCGGGTGACTTTTATGTTCACATAGGGCATCGCATTTCTCCTTGGTACGAGTCAATTACCAACGGCCAGCCTGTTGACCGCCGTCCACGTTGAGCGTTTCGCCAGTAACGAAATCGGCCTCTTCCAGATACATCACTGCCTTCGCAATATCCGAGATTTCACCCATGCGGCCCATCGGATGCATGCCGCCGAGGAAATCATGCGCTTGCGGGTCATGCATTGGCGTGTTGATAATGCCGGGGGCCACCGCGTTGACGCGAATACCTTGCTTCGCATATTCGATCGCCAGGCCGCGCGTCACCGCCTCGAGACCGCCCTTGGTAAGCATGGTAAGGCCGACGTCGAGTCCGGCTATGGCTTGGCGCACCAGCGTGGTGGTGATCTGCACGATGTGTCCGCGCTCTTGTTTCAGCATTTGTTCCAAGGCGAATTGCGTGACGTGGAAAAAGCCGTGCAGGTTCGTTCTGAACACGCGGTCCATGTCTTCAACGGTGTACTGGGTGAACGGCTTGGCGATGAAAATGCCGGCGTTATTGATCAGGGTATCGACGCGGCCGTAGCGGCTGATTGCGGTTTCGACCAGTTGCTTGGCCACGTCGCGGTTGCCAATATCACCGGGAACCGCGACAACATCGGCATCGGACGATGGCTTGAGGTTGCGCGAGTTGGCGATGACGGCGAACCCGCGTTTACGGTAGGACTCGACGATCCCGGCGCCCAAACCTTGCGATGCGCCGGTGACGATGGCGACTTTTTGATCCTTGCTCATGACTTGCTCTCCTGATTGGGTTGAACCACGCAGAGGAAGATACGTCTGTTCGGGCCTGTTAAAAACCCGCTATTCTTTAACAATGGCTGATAAAAAACGCACAGAGGTCGATTGGCAGGATGTACGCGTGTTTCTCGCGTTGGGCCGTCACGGCAGCCTGTCCGCCGCGGCCCGCGCCCTTTCCGTGACCCATGCAACCATCTCGAGGCGCATTCAATCGCTAGAGGAAAGTATTGGCGCAAAGCTGGTGGAACGCCGACCGGACGGCTATGTGCTTACCCCTGCCGGCTCAAGAACAATGGAAGTCGCCAGTGACATGGAAGCGGCCGCCCAGACGCTGGGGCGCGGAGGAACGGATGACGGGGTCAAGGGGCTGGTGCGAATCAATGCGTCACCTGGACTGGCGCAAGGATTTTTGATTTCCCAGCTCGCAAAATTGCCCGTCATGTATCCCGGACTGGATATCAACGTTGCTACCGACCTGCGCTCCATCAGCCTGGAGCGACATCAGGCGGATATTGCCGTGCGGATAGGCCGCCCCCTAGACGGAGACTTTCTCGCGAAGCCGTTGGGCCATATGGCGTTTGGCTATTACGGCACGGATGAGGTTTGTAAACGCGTCGAAGGCGGCGGCGAGCCAATCTTCGTCGGATTTGACGAGGAAAACTCGGACATACCCGATGCCGTATGGCTTGCGCGCAACTACCCACGTGCGCGCGTTTCGTTCCGCGCAAACAATGCAGTGGCCCAGGCCTCAGCCGCAAAATCCCACGCGGGTCTGGCGTTACTGCCGCACTACATCGGCCGTAAGGAGCCCGGGCTTCGACTGTGCCAAGCACCGCTCAACGTGCCGCCGGATCGCGAAATCTGGCTGCTCATGCGACGCCAGGATCGCAAAGATCTACCGATCCGGACGGTCGCCGATTACTTGATTCAAACCTTTGCCAACGAACGAAGTTTGTTCATGTCGTGAGACGTTCGTGTCGTGAGACAGTGGTTCGCCTGGAAGTAAAAGGCTCAAGGCAAGCCGATCGAGCCGAGCTGCGGCTACGCCCAGATCCGCCCGAGCGCGGCGGCCGACAGATAGAGACCGCACCCAAAAACCGCATGTGTCGCCAGGCTGCGCAGGCAGTTCTTCAGCGGCGCGGGCGTGCGCGATCCGGCAATGCCCGCGCCCAGGGCTGGCTGCATCACGAACAAGGGAAATATCACCGTCGCCATGCCCACGGTCAGCGCTGCTCCCCAGGTGGGGTCGCGCAGCCATCCTGTGCCGCAGAGGATGACCAGCGCCGCGGCAAAGGCAATGCCTACCGCATAGTGAATGGCCCACCCCAAGGGCAACTCGCCCCTTATGGGCGCCGCCTTGCCAATACTCGGGTGCGACAGTCGGCCCCGGAGCAAATGACCTGCCCAGCGGCCGACGAGCGCGTAGTCCAGCGTAGGAATGCCCAGCGCTTTCAAGACGACGGTCCACCCATCCATGACCAAGGTCGCGCCTATGCCGACCAGTACCACCTTTGCCACCTCGTCCGCCGTTGCCATGTTCATTCCTCCCATTGCCAGAACTTCAAGCTGCTGGCAGCATAGAAGTTAAAGTTAACTTCAAGTCAAGAGGGAACCATGGACATCTCGGAAGTCGTCCGGCGCACGGGCGTCCCAGCCTCCACGCTGCGGTTCTACGAAAAAAAGGGACTGATTTCGTCGACGCGCGGTGCAGGCCGGCGCCGACGTTTCGCGCCAGACGTGCTCGACCAGTTAGGATTGATCGCGCTAGGGCAAGCCGGAGGTCTTTCGTTGGACGAGATCAGCGCCATGCTGTCTCCCGCCGGCACGCCCCGGGTCGACAGAAACCGGCTTATCGCCAAGGCAGATGAGATCGACGCCACGATCAAGCGCCTGCGTGCCATGAGCGACGGGCTGCGCCATGCCGCGGCATGCCCTGCTCCCAGCCATGCGCAATGCCCGACCTTCCAGCGCCTGGTCAAAGTCGCCGCGGCAGCCAGATTGAAGCAAAACGTGGCGGTAAAGCCTGGCGCCAACCGTGCGACCAGCCGGATGCGCTCGTGACAGCGCCAGGTACAGGCCATCAGGCCGGCCCGCACGCTCGGCGGCCTTGTCAATGGACGGGTGAGCTTCCATGGACGCCCGAAGGGCGACTTATCTCGGCATCAAGGCCGGCTCGAGGAACATCGGCAATGTGCGCGATCAGCCCCGTCTGAGACGGTGCGACGTGGTCGGCCAGGACATGGCGATCTGGATAGTCGCCACCGTTTTGCGGGCGGAACGCAATGGGCTCGTCCTCGAACAGCCGTTCCACCCGGGCCCCCCAGGCCGCACCGGCTTCAGCCATGCCTTTGGCGTCGATCCCGCCTGCCCCGTACACCGCGAAGGTAGGCAGCACCTGCATGCCGGGGAAGAACAGCGTGCCATGCGTAATGGGAAACAGCAGTTGCTCCAGCGGCCCATTGATGCCACGGGGCGAGTAGTCCCGCTCTGGCCCGCCAACAGAAACCGCCAGCAGTGCCCGCTTTCCCGCAAAGCCACCGTCGCCATAGCGATACGCGTTGCCGGCCCCCTGGTAGCCATAGGCCAGGCCAAAGGCCCATACCCTGTCCACCCAGCCCTTCATGATGGCTGGCATGCTGAACCACCACAGCGGGAAAAGCAAAATCACCGCGTCGGCCGCCAGAATCTTGCGTTGCTCTTCCTCGACGTCGGGCGTCTGGCAACCATTGGCAAACGCGTGTCCCGACTCATCGATGAACGACAGGCGATCATGCTTGACCCGCGTAGGGAAATCGTTCGCATCGAACACCGCTTTCCACCCCATGCCGTACAGGTCGGACTGCATGACCTCGTGCCCCTGGGATCGGAGCACCTCGCAGGCGATCTCGGCGAGTTGGCTCGTCACGGATGTTCGTTCCGGGTGAGCATGGACGATAAGCACTTTCTTTTTGCTGGCTGACTGCATGGGCTTGGCTTTCACAGGCATCTGAGTTGAGATGACTGGCAGTTTGGCGCGTCATTATGTATTTGTGAAATTCAGATAAATTTCCTCTACTATCCATTTTATGGATACCAAGAAGCTGGATCTCAATTTGCTGGTCACGCTGGAGGCCCTGCTGGCGGAACAAAACGTGACGCGCGCGGCCGAGCGCCTGCACCTCAGCCAACCCGCGGTCAGCACCCAGTTGAGTCGCCTGCGCACCCTGTTCGACGATCCTTTGCTGATACCGACGCAGCGGGGCATGACACCCACGGCCAAGGCGCTGGAACTGCTGGAGCCGCTACGCCTCGCCTTGGATCAGGTGCGCGCCACATTGGCGGAACATCGCCACTTCGATGCGCCAACGGCCAGTCTCACCGTTGCCATCGCCTGTACCGATTATCTCCAGGCGGCCGTGGTCCAGCCTCTGGCGGTTGCGCTGCGAAAACGGGCGCCTGGCGTGCGAATCGCCTTGCGCCATCTCGACCCGTCCCTGCTGCAGGCGCAGATGAGCAGCGGCCAAGTGGATCTGGCGCTGATGACGCCTGAACAGGGCCCCGGCAGCCTGCGCAGCCGGCATCTGTTCGATGAGCGCTATGTGCTGATCGGCAGGCAGCGGCACCCCGGATTGCGCAACCGGCTTTCGGTCGAGCAGTTTGCGCAACTGGATCATGTCATCGTCTCGCTACATGGCGGCGACTTCACAACCCCAGTGGACGACGGGCTGGCCACACTGGGCTACCGCCGTAACGTGGTGCTTTCCGCGGCGTCGTTTCTGGCCGTGCCAGAGATCGTCGCCCATTCGAACTTGGTTGCCCTGGTGCCGGAGCGGCTGGTGCGCGACCGCCGCAAGACGCTCAGAGTCGTCGAATGCCCCTTCCCTGTTCCGGGTTTCGCCGTGAGCATGTTGTGGCATGAGCGCAACCATGGCCACAGCGGGCAGCGGTGGGTGCGCGAGGTCGTCATGGAATTGGCAACCACGCTGTAGTTCAGGCGGGCCTGGCTAACCGGTAGGCGGCCACCGTTACCGAGCAATATCCCACGGCGCCCCGGTCGAGTTTTTTCGCGCGGGCAGCGCATTGCACACCCTTGGACATGCCGCGAGCGATCAAACCGTTACCACGATCTTGCCGAACTGCTCGTTTGACTCAAGAAAGCGGTGAGCGTCAACGATCTGGTCAAACTCAAAGGTCCTGGCAATGACCGGCTGAAATGCCCCCGAAGCCAGTCCGTCAAGAATGAATGCCTTGGCGGCTTCGAGCTTCGCCGGGTCGCCGGTGATCTCGTGCACCAGGTAGCCGCGCAGCGTCAGGGTCTTGCTCAGTACAGAAAACAGGGGAAAAGGCGTCGGCTCCGCACTCAGGCCGCCATATTCGATAAGAATGCCGCCGCGCGACATCGCTGTCGTGAGCGGCTCGAAAATCGGGCCACCGACCGCATCCAGCACCACACGCACGCCAGCCCCTCCGGTAATGTCCAGCAGTCGGGCTCCGAGCTCCACTTCCGCCGTCGCGATCACGTGGGCGGCACCCGCGGCACGCAGGGCGCAGGCCTTGGCCGAGGTCCGCGTGATCGCGATGGGTGTCGCCCCTACCCGGTTCGCGATCTGGATCGCGGCCAGCCCGACGCTGCTGGACGCCGCCGTCACGGCCACAAAGTCTTCCGGGCCAAGATGGGCAATGTCGATCAGCGCGCCATAGGCGGTGAGATATGGCATCCAGACCGCAGCAGCCGCCTCCCAGCCAAGCGCCGGCGGATGCTTGATGACAAGTTCGGCAGGCAACGTAATCAACTCGCCATAGGTGGGCCAGCGAACCATCGACTGCGGCGGCACAATGCTCACGGCGTCGCCCGGCGCAAACGCGGTGACACCGCCCCCCACCGCATCAACAACCCCCGCCGCCTCCAGCCCGAGCCCGGAAGGAAACGCCGGCCGCTCGATATACGACCCTGCCCGCAGCAATGCCTCGGCCCGGTTGAGCCCCAACGCCTTGACGCGGATCCGTACCTGGCCTGGGTCCGGCAGCGGAACCTCGACGTGTTCGATGCGCAGGACCTCCGGTCCCCCATGCTGATGAAAACGGACAACACGCGCCATAACCCCTCCAGTCGGAACTATTTGAAGTGAATGGACTGTAGCAATGCGAATCTGACCAATAAATAGCCGATAGTCGACAACAGTAGAAACCAAGGGTTTTCAATATGGACAGATTGACCAGCATGGCCGTCTTCGTGAAATCCGTCGATCTTGGCTCGTTTGCAGCCGCCGCGGATGCGCTCGGCCTGTCCGGCCCCATGGTCGGCAAACATGTACGCTCGCTGGAAACCCGCCTTGGCGCGCGGCTGCTCATTCGCACCACGCGACGCCAGAGCCTGACCGACTTCGGGCAGGCCTACTACGAGCGCTGCAAGGTCGTGCTGGCCGAGGTGGAAGCGGCTGATGCGCTTGCGGCCGACCAACTCGGCGAGCCGCGCGGGAAGCTGCGCGTCACCATGCCCGTGCACTTTGGCCGGCATTGCGTGGCCCCTGTGCTATTGAGGCTGGCGCAGCAATACCCGGCGCTGGAGTTGGACCTCTCGTTCAACGACCGCTTCGTCGATTTGGCCGAGGGCGACTATGACATCGCCATCCGTACTGGCGACCTGGCCGACAAGGCGGGCGTGATCGCGCGTCGTGTGGCACGCCAGCGAATGATCGTCTGCGCATCGCCCGCGTATCTCAAGACACACGGGCAGCCGGCCACCGTCGCCGCGCTCGGCCAGCACCAAGCCATCGTGTACAGGCGGTCTGGCCGAGTCAGCCCGTGGCTCTTTCCCAGAGACGGACATCCGCCGCAGGAGATCGTGCCGGCCAACCGGGTGCGCATGGATGATCTCGACGCCATTGCCGATGCCGCCACACTCGGCATGGGACTGGCCTGGCTTCCGTCCTGGCTTATCAGCGATCGCATCCAGATGGGGGCACTGGTTGCACTGTTGCCGGACCGGCCGGCGTTTCTGTACGACGCCTGCGCGCTGTGGCTGCGGACCCCTCAATTGCCGCGCAAAGTCCGCCTGGCGGTCGATGCGCTCGCCGAGGCATTGCCGGCGATGATGACGTGAGCGGTTGGCGGTGCCGACGTAGACCGTGCCTTGCCCCAGTGCAAAACCCGAGGTTCCTCGCATCGCTTCATAAGCCACTGGCACGAGCTGCTGCGCCGGCTGTGACACCTTGCCTACCAGATAGGTCTTACTGCCAGCTCAACGCACAGGATTAAAAGATCTTCGATAGGCCGTTGGGCTGACTCCCACGATCCGGCCGAAATGTTCCCGCAGCGAGGTAGGGGTTCCAAAACCCGTTGCGCCAGCGATGTGCTCAATGGGCAGACTTGTCGTTTCCAGCAAGGTCTGCGCACGCCTTACACGTGCCCTTAAGAGCCACTGGAGAGGGGTGGTGTTCAGTTGCTCCTGAAACCGTCGACTCAACGTGCGGCTGCTCATGGCGGCCTGCTCAGCCATGTCCTTCAGGGTCAGTTCCTGATCCAGCCGCTCCTCGAGCCATTGCAGTAACGGGCTGAGATTGGAAGGTTCGTCTGGTGGATCGTAGGCGATGAACTGTGCCTGCCCACCTTCTCGCCCAAGGGGCATGACGGCACATCGCGCCGTGTCCGCTGCAACGGCATTTCCATGATCTTGCCGAATCATGTGTAGGCATAGATCCATTCCGGCGCAAGCACCTGCCGAGGTAAGTATGCGGCCGTTGTCCACGAAAAGAACATTGGGATCGATTGTGACCTGGGGGAAGATATCTGCCAGCAGTCGTGCGCAACGCCAGTGTGTGGTGGCGCGCAAGCCATCCAGCAACCCGGTGCGTGCCAGGATGAAGGCGCCACTGCACAGCGATGCGATCCTCGCGCCGTTCTTTTCCGCTGCTCGGATGACTTCCAGCAGGATGTTGGGGATGGGGGAAAGGACGTCGTCGAGTCCCGGAATGATGACCGTCTGGGCGTTTGCGACATGGCTCAAGCCCCAGCGGATGTGCATATCGAACCGCTTCGTTCGAACACGGCGCGACTGAGCGCATACAAGAACCTCGTATGGGCTCTTTCCCGGGGCGGGTTGCACGCGCTCGAACATCTCACAGGCCATCATCAGATCAAAAGGCACAACGCCATCAAACGCCAGGACGGCAACCTTGTGTACTGCACCCTGGTTCACTGAACGCTTCCCCCGGTTGGCTAGAATCCTTCGATAAATGTCATTCTAGCCAATTGGCGAACTTTGAACATGTTTACATACTTGCGCTTCCGGCGAGAGCCAACTCGCTGTTGGCCACTGCCATATTGACCCACTCTGCGGATGAGTCATGACCACAAGCGTACAAACTAAAAAGAATTCGCTCGATCAAAATGCATCTATCGGAAGTATTGAATACAAACAACTGAAGCGCCTAGAGAAGGCGTCAATCGTCGAGGCAACAACGCTGATCCTTCTAGTGTTCATTGCGGTGCCTCTCCGACATTTTTGGGGTTGGCCGTATGGCTCGAAGCTACTGGGGCCAATACATGGGATCGCATTCTTGGCGTACCTTTGGACTGCACTACAAACCGTAGCCGGCGGCGGTTGGCATAACCGGGAAACGCTTCGATTGTTCGCGGTTGCGTTCCTGCCGTTCGGAGGCTATTTGAATATCCGGTGGCTACGCGAACGGGCTAGAGCATTCAACGATATCGGGCAGGCCTGATGATGGTAATGGTGCTCTATCCCTATTTGGTGGCTGCGCACGTGACAGCGGTGGTGTTTCTGGTAGGTGGCTTGCTTGCGCAAGAAAGGATAGTGAATGCCATCTCGCAGTCCCCACCGGAAGAACAAATGGGGATGCTGGCCGCGCTGCTGCGTTTTGATCGCCTTGTCACCACACCTGCATTGTTATTGACCTGGATCTTCGGGTTATCACTGGCGCTCAGTGCAGGATGGCTGTCATCACGATGGTTGATGGTCAAGCTGGCTTTCGTTCTCGCGCTCTCGGCATTACATGGGGTTCGTTCCGGCCGAATACGTCGTTGTATTCGAACTGGAACAGCTCTGGGCAGAATTCCTGGCGCTGATCTCGGCATCGTGATTGCGATGCTTATCATAGCTGTGTTGGCGTTTGTTAAGCCGGTCTAGCTTGGCCCGGGCACCGAACGCCCCGGCATCCCGAATCCGACTTCTCCCCAGCCTTTTCCCGGGCCGGGGACTTGCCTGACGCGACCATCTTCTTGCCCTCGGCAAGGTGTTCTCGGGCCTCGGCCAGCGTGATCCCCAGAGCCATATCGCCCGAAGGTAATGATCTTGGGCTTGAAGTTCCTCGGCTTGGTATCGGCCAACATGGCACATTCACCTCCCTGCCCGGAAATACCATGAACGCCAGACACGAACACAAAAAAGCCCGCCGTTACGCGGGCTTATGGGTGTTTTAGTGCTCTTCGGTGCCGGTCTATGCCGTACGGGGAATCACTCCCACTCAATCGTCGCCGGCGGCTTGCTCGACACGTCGTACACCACGCGATTAATGCCACGCACTTCGTTGATGATGCGCGACGATACGCGGGCCAGCAGCGCATGCGGCAGCGGCGCCCAGTCGGCGGTCATGAAATCGAAGGTCTGCACCGCACGCAGGGCCACCACGTATTCATAGGTGCGGCCGTCGCCCATCACGCCAACTGACTTTACCGGCAGGAACACGGCGAAGGCCTGCGAGGTCAGGTCGTACCAGCTCTTGCCGCTGGTTTCATCGATGGTACTGCGCAGTTCGTCGATGAAAATGGCATCGGCGCGGCGCAGCAGGTCGGCGAATTCCTGCTTGACCTCGCCCAGGATGCGCACGCCCAGGCCGGGACCGGGGAACGGATGGCGATACACCATTTGCGGCGGCAGGCCCAGGGCCACGCCCAGCTCGCGCACTTCGTCCTTGAACAGTTCGCGCAGGGGTTCCAGCAGTTGCAGGTTCAGCGTGTCGGGCAGGCCGCCCACGTTGTGGTGCGACTTGATCGACGTGGCCTTGCCGGTCTTGGCGCCGGCCGATTCGATGACATCGGGGTAGATGGTGCCCTGGGCCAGCCACTTGGCGCTTTTCAGCTTGCCGGCTTCGGCCTGGAATACTTCGACGAACTCGCGGCCGATGATCTTACGCTTGGCTTCGGGGTCGGCCTGGCCAGCCAGCTTGCCCATGAACTGTTCAGTGGCGTCGACATGGATGATCTTCACGCCCATGTTCTCGGCGAACGTCTGCATTACCTGCTTGCCTTCGTCCAGGCGCAGCAGGCCGTGGTCAACGAACACGCAGGTCAGCTGGTCGCCAATGGCCTTGTGGATCAGGGCCGCGGCCACGGACGAGTCCACGCCGCCCGACAGGCCCAGGATGACTTCGTCGCTGCCGACCTGTTCGCGAATGCGCGCCACGGCTTCAGACACGTAGTCGGGCATGTTCCAGTCGCCCTGGCAGCCGCAGATCTCGTTGACGAAGCGGGCCAGCATGGCTTTGCCCTGCACGGTGTGCGTGACTTCGGGGTGGAATTGCACCGCGTAGAAGTTGCGGGTTTCGTCGGCCATGCCGGCGATGGGGCACGACGGGGTCGAGGCCATGACCTTGAAGCCAGGCGGCAGCGCGGTGACCTTGTCGCCGTGGCTCATCCACACCTTGAGCATGCCGTGGCCTTCGGGCGTGGTGAAGTCGGCCAGGCCGTCCAGCAGCCGGGTATGGCCATGGGCGCGCACCTCGGCATAGCCGAATTCGCGATGATCGGAAAAGCTTACCGTGCCGCCCAGTTGCTGAGCCATCGACTGCATGCCGTAGCAAATGCCCAGCACTGGCACGCCCAGTTCGAACACGGCGGCCGGCACGCGCAGCGAATCTTCTGCATAGGCCGACGCATGGCTGCCCGACAGGATGATGCCCTTGAGCCCCTGCCCTGCCTGGTCGCGCACGAAGGCGTCATCGACATCGCCGGGATGGATCTCGGAATACACGCCGGCTTCGCGCACGCGGCGGGCGATCAGTTGGGTAACTTGCGAACCGTAGTCAAGAATGAGAATGCGCTGGTGGTGCATGAAGACTCTGCCGGTTTGGAAATAAAAGCGCACCGGCCAGAACCGCGGGGTTCTGCCGGTGCGCGATGGATTGCATTGTACTCAGCCGGGGCCGGATCAGTCGGCGCGGTAGTTCGGGGCTTCCTTGGTGATCTGCACGTCGTGCACATGGGATTCCCGCACCCCCGCCGATGTGATCTCGACGAACTGCGTTTTGGTGCGCATGTCGTCGATGGTGGCGCAGCCGCAATAGCCCATGGAGGCCCGGATGCCGCCCACCAGCTGGTAGATGATAGCCAGCACGCTGCCCTTGTAGGGCACGCGGCCTTCGATGCCTTCGGGCACCAGCTTGTCGGCGTTGTTGGCCGGATCCTGGAAGTAGCGGTCGGCCGAGCCGTCGGACATGGCGCCCAGGCTGCCCATGCCGCGATACGACTTGTACGAGCGCCCCTGGAACAGCACGACTTCGCCGGGGGCTTCCTCGGTGCCGGCGAACATGCCGCCCATCATGCAGGCAAAGGCGCCGGCCGACAGGGCCTTGGCGATGTCGCCCGAATAGCGGATGCCGCCGTCGGCGATCAGCGGCACGCCGGTGCCTTCCAGCGCCTTGGCCACGTCGGCGATGGCGGTGATTTGCGGCACGCCCACGCCAGCCACGATGCGGGTGGTGCAGATGGAGCCGGGGCCGATGCCCACCTTGACGCCGTCGGCGCCATGCTCGACCAGGGCGCGTGCGGCCGCCGCGGTGGCGATGTTGCCGCCAATGACTTCGACCTTGGGAAAGTTCTGCTTGACCCAGCGCACGCGTTCCAGCACGCCGGCCGAATGGCCATGCGCGGTGTCGACGATGATGACGTCAACGCCCGCGGCCGCGAGTTTCTCGACGCGCTCTTCGGTGCCGGCGCCCACGCCCACCGCCGCGCCTACGCGCAACTGGCCCTGGGCGTCTTTGTTGGCAACCGGGTGCTCGGTGTTCTTGACGATGTCTTTGACGGTGGCCAGGCCGCGCAGTTCAAAGGCGTTGTTGACGATCAGCACGCGCTCGAGGCGGTGCTTGTGCATCAGCGCCTGGGCTTCGTCCAGCGTGGCGCCCTCCTGCATGGTGACCAGGCGTTCCTGCGGCGTCATGATGTTGCGCAGGGGCTGGTCCAGGCGGTCTTCGAAGCGCAGGTCGCGGTTGGTGACGATGCCCACCAGCTTCTTGCCTTCCACTACCGGCAGGCCCGAAATGCCATGCTGCCGCTGCAGCGCGATGGCATCGCGCACTTTCATGTCGGGCGTGACGGTAACCGGGTCGATGACAATGCCGAATTCGTGGCGCTTGACGCGGGCCACTTCCTTGGCTTGCTCGTCGGCGGAGAGGTTCTTGTGGATGATCCCGATGCCACCCTCCTGGGCCATGGCGATGGCCAGGCGCGACTCGGTGACGGTGTCCATGGCGGCGGACACAAGCGGGATATTGAGGGTGATGTTGCGGGTAAGGCGGGTGACCAGCGAGGTGTCGCGCGGCAACACCTCGGAGTACGCAGGCACCAACAACACATCGTCGAAGGTGAGCGCTTTTTGTACGAGACGCATGGGGAACTCCGGGCGCAAAGCAAGATTATACGCGGTTGGGGGCGTTTTACTAGGTGTTTCTACCTAGGCCGGGTGCCAAATTCTGGTTGCAAAATTTAACCCGGGTAATATTGATCTTAATTTTTACCCGGTAAATAATACGAACATCCAAGCAGAAGGAGGCTCTATGGAGAACACCACCACTGCCCCGGCCATGTGCACCGCCTTCGATGGCCATCGCCTCATCGCGTCGGGTGAACTGCCCCAGGTTGCCCTGGCTGTGCGGCGGGCGCACGATAACCATGCCGCAGGCCCCGTCCTGATCTACAGCGACGCCACCGGGCAATTGATGGACGTGGACTTGCGCGGCTCCGATGCGGAAATCATGGATCGCCTGGCGCCGCCCCACGGCCCGGCAGATGCTGCCGAGGCCGAAGCGGCATCGCCCCGCGGGCGCGGGCGCCCCCGGTTGGGGGTTGTATCGCGCGAAGTAACCCTGCTGCCGCGCCACTGGGAATGGCTGGCCAGACAGCCCGGCGGCGCGTCCGTGGCATTACGCAAGCTAGTCGAAGAAGCCCGCCACAACGACACAGGCGCAGGCCGGCGGCGCGAGCGCCAGGAAGCGGCCTACCGGTTCATGTCGTCCATTGCGGGCGATTTACCTGGTTTCGAAGAGGCGGCCCGGGCCTTGTTCGCCGACGATGCCCCGCGATTCGCGCACCATGTGGCCAACTGGCCCCTGGACGTGCGCAACCATGCCTTGCGCCTGGCATTCGACACAGACGCGGGTCGAACTGCATAAGCAATGCAGCCGCGGCGGCCTCTCGGGGTTTCGGTAAAGATGGGTTTCAGTAAAATCTGAGGCTTTCCGCTTTCTTCTGGCTTGCGCCGCGCATGCGCGGCCCGCCGCCACCGATGTCCCCTGCCCCCGAAATCCGCCCCGGCCAATCCGTCGAACTGCTGAAGGAACTGCACATCCTGACGCGCGACGGCAAGCTCAACCAGGACAGCCGCCGCAAGCTCAAGCAGGTATACCACCTGTTCCAGTTCATCGAGCCGCTGCTGCAAGATGTTAAAGCCGGGAAAGGCGCCGTCACGCTGGTGGATCACGGCGCGGGCAAGTCGTACCTGGGGTTCATCCTGTACGACTTGTACTTCAAGGCCCTGCAAGACCAGTCGCACGTGTACGGCATCGAGACCCGCCCCGAACTGGTGGCTTCATCACAAGCGCTGGCGGCGCACCTGGGTTTTGCCGGCATGTCGTTCCTGAACCTGTCGGTGGCCGAGTCGATTACTTCGGCCAGCCTGCCTGAGCGGGTTGATGTCGTAACGGCGCTGCATGCTTGCAATACCGCCACCGACGACGCGATCCGCTTCGCGCTGGAAAAACGGGCCCAGTACATCGTGGTAGTGCCCTGTTGCCAGGCCGAAGTAGCCACCGTGCTGCGGCAGAACAAGGCGCGCGCGCTGGCCGATCCGCTAGCCGAGATATGGCGTCACCCCTTGCATACGCGGGAATTCGGCAGCCAGATCACCAATGTGCTGCGCTGCCTGCAGCTGGAAGCGCACGGCTACCAGGTCAGCGTGACCGAACTGGTGGGCTGGGAACACTCGATGAAGAACGAACTGATCATCGCCCAGTACAAGAACCTGCCCCGCCGCAAGCCCGCCGAGCGCTTGAACGAGATACTGGAGCGCATCGGGCTGCAAGCGCTGCGCGAGCGTTTTTTCGTGCCGGCAGCCGATACCCCGCAACCCTAGCCAACCCGGCCGCGGCCTGCCCGCAGGCGGCAAAGCGCCGCTTGCACGCGCCGCCTGCGACGCAGGCAGGTATCGGCATCATCGGGCGCCAGCTCCACGACCGCCGCCGCGCTCCGGCAAGCCAGCAACCGCCCGGGTGGCACCTTGCGCGCCAGCCGCAGCACGCGGCCGCGGGCATCGATGAATGCCACATCGATGGCGTAGCGCATGCCTATGGTATGTACCGCCCAGCAGGGCGACAACAACAGCCCTGTGCGCGGACCGGGCGGGCACGCCCGGCACAGCAAGCCGCGCAACCGGCCCAGCGCGCCTTGCGCCCGCACCAGGCGGATGCGTCCGGGCACCGTCCGGCAACGGCGACGGCGACGGACGTTCATTGGGCCGCCTGCCATAACTGCACCGCGATGGGAAAGGCCAGCACGATGAAGGTACACGGGAATATGCAGCCGATCAGCGGCAGCAGCATCTTCACGGGCGCTTCCATGGCCAGCTTTTCGGCGCGCTGGAAGCGATCGGTGCGGCACTGCGCGGCGTGCCCGCGCAATACCGCGCCCAGGCTCATGCCCAGGCTGTCGGCCTGGGTCAGCGCGGCGATCCAACTGCGCACGGCCGGGCTGTCGGCGCGTTCGGCCAAGGCCTTCAGGGCCGCGGCGCGTGGCATGCCGGCGCGCATGTCCGCCAGTGCATGGTGCAGCTCTTGCCGCAACGGCCCCGGCGGGCCATGCTGAGCGGCCTGCTGCAACGCGCCATGCAGGCCCAGGCCGGATTCGATGCATAGGGTCATCATGTCAAGCACGAACGGCAGCTCGCGTCCGACGCGCTGGCGTCGCCGGCCGATGCGGCGGCTCGCCCACGCCACTGGCCAGCCGCCCATGAACAAGGCCCCGGCCAGTCCGGCGGCAGGCCACGCGACAGCCGCGCCCAGCCACCATGCCAGGCCGCCAGCCAGGAATGCGCCGCACGCCGCCGCGCCAGCCACCGCGGCTGCGGCATGCGCCGCCGTCACCGCGGGCGGCAGGCCCGCCTGGGCCAGCCTGCGCGCCAACGCGTCGCGCAGGCGCCAGGACAGCAATGGCCCGCACACCACGGCTCCGGCGGACAGCCATGGCCAGCACAGGCGCCAGCCCCAGGACATGGCGGCCGAGGCATCGGGTGGCATGCGCATGGCCAGCGCCGGCCGCAGCATCAGCCAGGCCGCCACGGCCCCGCCCGCGCCGGCCAGAGTGATAGCAAGTGCTGACAACATGGCGGCCTTCAGATGTCGATATCGACAATGCGCCGGATCAGCAGCACCCCGGCTGTTTCCAGCCCCGCCACGACGGCGAGCACGGCCCACCCGAGCGGCGTGTGCCACAGTATCGCCATGGCGTCGGGTTCCATGCGGTCGAGCACGGCCGCCAGCAGCAATGGCAAGGCCCCTACTATCCAGGCCTGCAGGCGTCCCTGCGCGGTAAGCGCCCGCACCTTGCCCTGCAACTGCAGGCGTTCGCGCAGCGTGCGAGCGATGCCGTCGAGCGTTTCAGCCAGGTTGCCGCCCGTATGCGTCGCCACGCGCAGCGCGGCGGCCACCAGGGCCGAGGCTTCAGAGGGCACGCGCTGGCTGAGACGCCCGAGCGCGGCGTCGAACGAGACGCCCAGCCGCTGCTCGCGCAGCATCAAGCCAAATTCCTGGGCCAGCGGCGGCTCGCTGTGGTCGACGATGTGGCGCAGCGCGGTCGAGACCCCCACCCCGGCGCGCAGGGCGGACGCCAGGGCCAGCAACGCCCCCGGCAGTTGCTGCTCGAATCGCGCCAGGCGGCGCCCGCGCAGCCGCGCGACCACGTGCCGAGGCACCCTCGCGGCCAGCACGGCTGCCAGCCCGCCCAACATGGCGCTGCCACTGGCGGCAAACGCAGCCAGGCCGGCCACTCCAGCCAGCAGCATGGCGCCCAGCCACAATTGCGCCGGGTCGATGAACAGGAAGACTTCACTGAGCTTGACGCCGGCCTCTTGCGTATACACCTGGCGATAGCGCTGCAAGGCCGGGCCGAACCAGGCCTGGACCCGCCAGGCCAGCAATGCCACGCACGCGGTGGACATGGAAATGGCCAGCCAGATCATGGCGCCAGGCTCCGGCCAGTGCCGCCGGAGTTGCCACAGAACAACCCGGCGTCGAACGCGATGCCGGCCGCGCGCCAGTCGTCCGCGAAGCTGGGCAGCAGACCGCACCCCTGGAAGCCGGCGCCGGGCTGGTACCGGAACAATTCCTGCAACTGGATGCGGCCGCTTTCCAGGCCGGTGATCTCGACGATCGAGGTCGCCACGCGGCGGCCATCGGGCAGGCGCGCCTGCTGCACGATGATGTCGATGCTGGCGCCGATGTGTTCGCGCACGACGCCCAGCGGCAAGTCCATGCCGGCCATCAGCACCATGGCTTCCAGCCGTCCTAATGCATCGCGCGGCGAATTGGCGTGCAGCGTGGTCAGCGAACCTTCGTGGCCGGTGTTCATGGCGGTAAGCATGTCGAAGGCCTCGGCGCCGCGGCACTCGCCCACGACGATACGGTCGGGGCGCATGCGCAAGGCGTTGCGCACCAGGTCGCGGATATCGATGCGGCCACGGTTTTCGAGATTGGCGGGGCGCGCCTCGAGAGCGACCAGATGGGCATGGTCGAGCCGCAGTTCGGCGGCGTCTTCGATAGTGACAATGCGCTCGCCCTCGGGAATGGCGTTAGACAGAATATTGAGCAAGGTTGTCTTGCCCGAGCCGGTGCCGCCGGACACGACGACGTTCTTGCGGCTGCGCACGCACAAATACAAGAATTCCGCCATCGCGGCATCGATGGAGCCGGACTGCACCAGGTCGGCCATGCGCGGACGCCGGGCCGGAAACTTGCGTATCGTCAGGCTCGCGCCTTTCAGGGCGACCGGCGGAATGATCGCATTGACGCGTGAACCGTCTGGCAAGCGAGCATCGACCATGGGCGCGCTTTCGTCGATACGCCGCCCCAGCGGCGCCACGATGCGCTCGATGACCCAACGCACCGACTGCTCGCTGCTGAACGCGGCGTCATGACGCCAAAGACGGCCCGCGCGCTCGATGTAGATCTCGTCGTGGCGGTTGACCATGATTTCGCTGATGCCCGCGTCGGCCAGCAACGGCTCGAGCGGCCCCAGCCCCACGGCTTCGTCCAGCACATCGCGGCACAGCGTGGATCGGTCGACGTGATCCGGGATGCCGGTGTCGGCGGCGGCGATGCCGTCGAGCAGGCGCTGCGCCTCGTTGCGCAGCAAGGTGTCGCTCATGCCTGCCACATCGCGCCGGCGCAGGTCCAGGGCCTGCAGCAAGGCCGCATGCAGGCGGCGGCGATGCGGCAGCAGGGCCAGCGCATCCAACACCGGGATGACGGATTCGCCCTGGGCTTCGTTGTCAGGGGTGGCCGGCAAAGGCATGTCGCGGACGGGCTCATTTTCAGCCACAGCCACGGGCTCGGCCGCGTGGCGCACCCGCATGCGGCATGGCCCGACCAGGATGTCGTCGTCAGGCAGGACGGGCCGGTGCACGGTAATGCGCTGCCCATTGACGAACGTGCCGCCCAAAGAGCCGAGGTCTTCGAGTTCAAGTGCCTGGTCGTGTGGCACCAGTCGTGCGTGGCTCCGGGCCACGCGCCAGTTGGCGATGCGCAAGCCGCATTGCGCGGCGCGGCCGATCAGCACGGGAGCCTGGACACGAATCGTGCGCTGCTGGCCGTCTTCGAAGGTCATGGAGATATCGAGCATGGTCACTGGAAAGTGCGGTGAACGGTTGCGTTCCCGGCGGATCCGCGCCATTGCGAGCCGGGCCCCATGTAGGCGCTCCAGTCAGGGGCGCCCGGCCCGGGGGCCGCGGTACCCAGGGCGGGAGGGTCGGGAAAGGCCTGCTGCAACACATGGCGGCCGCGCTGTACGCGCAAGGCCAGTTCGGCATGGTCTTGCGACACGATGCGCGGGGTCACGAATATGGCCAGTTCGGTTTCTTTGTGCTGGTCGCGGCGTGATGAAAACAGCGCCCCCAATAATGGGATGTCTTGCATTACAGGCAGGCCGCTGCGTTCATGCGAACGTTCACGGGACAAGAAACCGCCCAGCACCAGGGTCTGGCCGGAACGCACGTTGAACTCAGTAACGGCGCGGCGGGTGCGCAGCGCCGGCCCGCCCGCGACGCTGAGCGAGGTATCGATCGAACTGGCCTCGACTTCGATGCGAGAACGAATAGCCCCGTTGCGGTCGATGCGCGGCGTGATGTTCAGCGACACGCCATAGGGCTTGAACTCGGTGGAGCTGTTGCCTTGCGCGTCTGTCGTGCTGTAGGGCACTTCGCCGCCGGCCAGGAACGACGCCGTGGTGCCGCTGCGTGCCAACAATTGCGGCTGCGCCAGCATCACGGCTTCGCCGCGCTGGGCCAGCGCCGCCAGACGCGCGGAAAGCAGCGCGTTGACCCCGAAGTATCCGCCGGCCCCCATGCCTTGCATGGATAGCGCAGGCGCCTGTGCCGTATCGGCCAGCTGCACGCTGGACCCAGGCTGCCATACGCCACCGGCATGCAGGCCTCCTTGCGACAGGGCATCCCATTGCAGGCCGAATTCGCGCAAGCGCGCGCTGGGCATTTCCACAACCTGCACGTCGAGCAGCACCATGTTGTCCCAGCCGACCTGGCCGGTGAAGTCCAGAATGCGCGGGTAGCGTTGCGCCAGCGCCGACACGCGCGCACGGTCGTCATCGGCGAGGTCGTCGCCCTCGAGCACCACATTGCCGCCCACCACGCTGCTGCGCACATTGGGAATGTGGCGCAGCAGCGTCTGCACTTCTTCCTGGATGAGCGCCCAGCCGGCAGGCCGCACTTGCACTTCGTAGGCAGCAGCCACGCCGGTGGGCGCCCAGACGTGCACCGACGACGCGCCCTCCTGGCGGGCGAACAGCACGACCTCGCGGCCATCGACCGACACCGCGCTGACCACCTGACCGTTGCCCACCGCCACGCGCGTAACGTCGGCATGGCGCAACACGCGAGTCTGCCCGACTTCGAGCGTGAGCAGGGCGGGCTCGACGGCAACGGCCGGACGGGCCATTGCCAGCAGGACCAGGCCCAGCCCCCAGGCCCACACGCGAGACAGCGTCATGGCGCCTCCGGGTCTGATGCGCGCATATCGCTGCCGCCGCCTTCAAGGGCCTGCGCCGTCAGACCGGCATCGAGCCGGTCGCCATACAGGACAGGCACGGCGGGGCGGGAGCCAGCCTCCCGAGCATCGATGCCCATCAGCGCGGCAAGATCGCCCGACGCGGCCACGGGCGGAGCCGCGCCATCGCCCCGATGGCGCAACATGGCGGTCAGGGTGCCGCCGTGCCGGGCAGCCACCAGCTTGATGGCATCTTGCGCCGAGGCATCCAGCGTGATGGAGGGCGCGGCGTCGGCGCCGGATTCCATGGCCAGCACGCGCACGCCCTGCATCAGTGGCGCCGTCAAGTGCTGGCCGCGATGCGCGAAGGACACATAGAGATCGATGAGGTCGCCCGCCCGCAGCAGGCCCGCCGCCGCGTTGATTTCTTCGGCCGGCAGCGTCACCGCGCGCCGGCCCGCCGGCACGAGCTCAGACAACGCGGGCGCCGCGACGGCTGGCGCCAGATGGACATCGAGCAAAACATCACCCTGCCTGAGGTCGGCGGCCAGCACGGCGCCAATGACCTGATCGGCGGCCTCGGGATCGAACGAGCCGCTGGCGACCCACGGCACAGGAATATCGCGTACCGCCAGATGCCCCGCCTGCAGCCGCGTTCCGGCCGGCAGATCGGTGGCGACAACGAGCTTGTCGATGGCAAGCACTTCGGCCTCGCGCTCGATTTCACGGACGCGCGCCTGTATGTGCTCGCGCGCCGCCCAGGCGGCGAGCAGGCCGGCGGCCAACGCAAAGCCATAGACGCCTAACGCGCGCAGCCGCGTCAGCAGCGGGGAAAATGAACATGTCATGGCCAAGCCTTTTCGTGCTGCTGCAGCAGAATGCCACTGCCGCCGTCGACGGCGACGATGACGATGTCCAGCGATGCCGCGCCGCGCATCCAGCGGCCGGCGGCGTCGTGGCCCGGGTCGGGATGCCAGCCGTCTTGCCGCAGGCGCTCGGCGATGACGCGGCCCGCCGCCGCCCGAGGCAAGGCCATGGTCCAGACCTGATGAATAGTGCGCGCGCCATGGTCGGTATCGCTGAAATCCAGGTGCAAGTGCGCGTCGGCCGGCAGCCAGGAAGGTCTGGCCTGCAGCAAAGCGCCATGCCTTGCCGGGGCATTCAGCACCGCGACACTGCCGCGCGCGCGCTGCGGCCCTGCGGGTTCGAGCACGGCCAGCCACAACTGGCCCGCAGATTGCCCGGACAGGATCGCGAATCCGGGATAAACCCCGAGGTCGGACAGCACCGGAAGGTGCCTGGCGAGCGCGGGCGCAGCCTGCGCCACGGGCATGGGAATCTCGATCACGCGGATATCGGCCGGCATGCCGTACAGGCGCATGCCGGAGCCCAAGGAAGCCTGGGTGCTGCCCGGCGGCAACGCCAGGCTGGCGGGGGCGGGCTGCTGGCCGGCATGTGCCGCGACAGTCATGGACAGGCATGCCGCCGTGGCCAGCCCCCAGCGCGCGTGGCACCATGCCGGACGAGATCGCTGCAGCACAGGCGCGCCCATGCCTCAGCGCTCCCTTGGCGCGGACGGGGCCAGGTCAGCCCATGCCCCCAGCCAATCGACAGACCAGCGGCCGCGCCCCCAAGGCGCATCGACCTGCTGCATGCGGCGCTGTAACGCTTGCGCGGCGGCTTGCGATCGTTGCGCGGCGGCAGACCACCCTGGAGGCGACAGCGCAAGACGCTGCACCGTGGCGGCTTCGCCATGCGCGTGGCCGGCGTTTTCGGCAAGCACGGTTTGGCGCTGCATTGGCAACCGTGCCGCCGGCTCGTCGCGGCGCACGAACACCGGGCGGTGTTCGGCGTGCACGCGGGCTTGCGCCACGCGCAAATGCGCGCCAGTGCGCAACCAGTCGCGCGCCAGGCCGGCCGCCTGAGCATCGCCCGCCAGCAGGCCGGCGTCGACATGGCGCGCATGCATGGCGGAGATCGTGGCGCCGTTCCAGTGCGGAAGTTCGCGTTGCCCGCGGGCTGCCGCGAACGCGGCGTGGCGGCTGAGTTGCGCCGCGTGCAGGCCACGCATTTGCAGTGCCCCGACCGTGGCCAGACCGTGCATGAACAGGGCCAGCAAGGCCAATGCCAGGATGGCTTCGATGCCGGCCTGGCCATGCATGGCGCCATAATGGCGCAAGAACTTCATGGCAGGTCTCCGAACGAGGTACCCGACACGACGGGCCGCAAGCGGGCCTGCCAATAAGGCCGGAACAGACCAGCGAACTCGGTGCGCCCGGCAACGGAAGCAGGTGGCGCGAAATAGGCTTCGGCGGCGCTGGTGACGGTAACGGTTTCTTCGGCCCGCAAACCGACGTAGGCATAGCGCCCGCGAGGCGCGGCCAGGTGGCTGGCCGCATCGGTGGTGGATAGCGTGTCGGCCATCTGGCTGACCTGAATGGCAAAACCCTGAGGCTGACCCGCCGCTTGCGCATCGAGCTCGTGATAAGACGGCAGCCCGCGGCTGGACCAGCGCGCCGCCCCCGCCACCGCATAGGAGTTGGCCATGGGGTTGTCCTGGCCCGAAAAGATGTTCCAGGAGGTGTGTTCGTGCACCCAGCGCCAGAAGTCTTGCTGCGAGAAATCTTGCGGGGGTTTTTCGATGTACTCGTCACCGGCCAAGGCCCGCTGCCCGCCCTGCCCCCAGCCCATGGCGTATTCGCGGTAATAGCAGCCGATCCAGCGATTGGAACGCAGCGCGTGGTACGAAAGCGTATCGCGCGCCCCCCATTGACCATGGTTGTCCAGCCAGGTGCCGCCGCGCCGCCGCAGTTCGTGGCGCAGTGTCGGACAACTGCGGTGCACGATCCAGTTGCTGCGGCGCGTGAGGGTACGTGGGCGGAGAAAATCGTAGCGGGCCGCCGCCAGCTCGACCATGCCTCGCAAGTGGGTCGGGCTGTTGCCTGCATGCCGTTGTATGGCGCTTGCGGCCTGATCGGCAGAGCCGCGCAGCCGTAACGGCCCGCCTTGCACGACAGGATTGCCGTCGTAGGCGGGATAGTGCTCGGGGTAATTCGCGTACAGCACGCGCAGCATGGCCTGCCGACGGGCCTCGTGCATGCCAGAGACCACGCTTGCCGATGCCTGCTGCAGCACCTGGTGCACGGCCTGGTCGTGCTGCTGGAACGCGCCGGCTAGTTCAGGCACGGCGCCGCCGGTGGCGACTGCACGCGCATACGCGGCGCCCAGCGCGGTGCCGAACAGAGCGCCGATAAGCGGCGCGGGCGGATTGCCGCGCGTGCGCTGCCCGGACTGCGCCTGGCCGAACTGCGCCCAGGACGCCAGCGTGACCAGATGCGCCATAGCCACCTGGTGCGCCACCTGCGCGCGATTGATGTAGGCCAGCAGGTTGAGCGCGCGGGCTTGCTGCAGCGCGCCACTGTAAGCCGCGGCGTCGGCAGCGTGGGTAAGACGCACGCGCGCGGCGGCGGTCTGGCCAACGTTATACAAGGCCACCAGGCCCAGCCCTCCGATCGTGGCCAAGGCCAGCACGATGGGCAAGGCTTGCCCGCCCTGCCCGGCCCCGGACGCCGCACACCGCCAGCGCCGCGCCAGGCACATCATTTGGCATTGCCCGTGAACGATTTGAGCGTGCGTGCCTTGGTCTGCGCCGCCGCCTTGCCGGCTGCCGACTGCGCGGCGCGCGCCTCGCTGGTTCCGTCTTCACCGGCCAGCTCGCGCGCCATGGCCGCGGTCTGCGAACGCACGACCTGGCCAAATAGCTGATAAACCGCGATGGCCGCCACGGCGATCAGCGCCACCACGATGATGTACTCGGTCATTCCTTGCCCGCGTTGGCGGGTAACGCTTCGGACCATGTCAGCCCCTTTGCAGTGAACAGAGGCTGTAGTCTGAATCGATGCCGATGCACCGGCTATTCGCGGATACCGAGGTAGGCGAAATACTCTCGCCAGCCGGCACGCGCCAATAGCCATGGCGCCGCGCCAATAGCCATGGCGCCGCGCCAATAGCCATGGCGCCGCGCCAATAGCCATGGCGCCGCGCCAATAGCCATGGCGCCGCGCCAATAGCCATGGCGCCGCGCCAACAAAAACGGCCCCGATCGGGGCCGTTTTTGTTGCAGGCCGTCAGGCCTTATTTTTCAGCGGCAGTGGTAATGGCGTGCCCCGCCTGGGACATGTCTTTACCCATGCCTGCCATGGTATTGCAGCCTTGCAGCACGACACCAAAAACGATCAGTGCCATCAGCATGACTCGTCCACGCATGACTGTTGCTCCTGGAAAGTCCGATGATCAGGCGACGCGCACGCGCAGTTCGCCCAGCCCTTCGACGCCGCCGGTCATGACATCGCCTTGCACTACCGCGCCCACGCCTTCGGGGGTGCCGGTGAAGATCAGGTCGCCCGCCTTCAGCTCGAACAGCCCCGACAGGTACGAGATGCTTTCGGGAATGTTCCAGATCATTTGCGAGATATCGCTGGACTGCTTGCGCTGGCCGTTGACCTCGAGCCAGATGGCGCCGCGTTCGAGCGTGCCCACCTTGCTGCGTTGATGAATGGGGCCCAGCGGCGCGGAAAAATCGAACGCCTTGCCGACTTCCCACGGGCGGCCCTGTTTCTTGGCTTCGCCTTGCAGGTCGCGGCGGGTCATGTCCAGGCCCAGCGCGTAGCCCCAGATGCAATCGGTGGCCTGCTCGACCGGAATGTCTTTGCCGCCCTTGCCCAGCACGACGACAAGCTCCATTTCGTAGTGCAGGTTGCTGGTCTTGGAGGGGTATGGAATGCTGCCGGTCTGGCCGTCGGCTACCGGCACGATGGCATCGGCCGGCTTGCAGAAGAAGAAGGGATCTTCACGGCCGGTGAAGCCCATTTCCTTGGCGTGCTCGGCGTAGTTGCGCCCCACGCAGTACACACGGCGCGCGGGGAACAGCGTGCTGCTTCCAGCCACAGGCAGCCCAACGGGCGGCGACGGGGGAAAAACGTAGTCCATGTTTGCTTGACCTTGTTGAACGCGTGCCGGCATGGCCGGCGCAGTGGAATTCAATGCGCGAGTTTATCCCTTTTTTGCGCTGGCCACGCCTGCGTCGCATCCAGCGCCACCGGTCGGTCCGCCGGAGCCGCACCGGCCTTTGGCGCCGGGCTACGCCGACTTGGCCATCGCATAAAGCATCAGGCCGCGATACACGCCATGCGCATCGCGGCCTGATGGCCGGGAAGGTGTCAGCCGTTTACGACTTGCTGTAGCGCTCGGCGCTACGCACGATTTCTTCCTGGGCGGCTTGCACGCCCTTCCAGCCCTTGACCTTCACCCACTTGCCCTTTTCGAGGTCTTTGTAGTGTTCGAAGAAATGCTGGATGCGGCCGATGTCTTCGGCGGGCAGGTCTTCGTACGACTTGATGTGGCGGTAAGGGGGGTACAGCTTGTCGACGGGCACAGCCAGCAGCTTGGCGTCGCCGCCCGCTTCGTCGTCCATTTCGAGCACGCCCAGGGCGCGGCAGCGCACGACCGCGCCGACCTGAATGGGAAACGGCGTGACGACCAGCACGTCGGCCGGGTCGCCGTCATCGGACAAGGTTTGGGGAATGTAGCCGTAGTTGCACGGATAGTGCATGGCGGTGAGCATGAAACGATCGACGAACACGGCGCCGGTGTCTTTGTCGACCTCGTACTTCACCGGATCGGCATTCATGGGGATTTCGATGATGACATTGAAATCTTCCGGCAGTTGCTTGCCGGAAGACACGCGATCGAGGCTCATGGTTCAACCTTGCTTGTTTGGAGAAGAATGGGAATGGTCGTCGTCCGGCCTGGAAGCGGCATCGGCGGGCGCCTTGGGTGCCTGGGTGCCATACGTGGGCACCGGCACGTCGAACGCCGCCACGGGGATCGGCGCGCTGTCGAAGTAGTCTTCGATGTCGACGGCAGACCGGGCAGGCGGAACCGCCGCGGGCTCGGGATCGGTGGCCGCGCTGTGCTCGCGGTCAGCCGCGCGGGCATCGGGGTCGAGCACGTAATCGGCCGGCACGGCTTGCGGCAGCGTTTCGGACGAATACATGGCCGTGACGGAAGACGGGCCGGACTCGGGCGGGTAGGCGGAATATTCGCCCTCGGCATCCAGGTGCAGCGGATCGGCGGAGGTTTCGGCGGCAGGCAGCGCCTGGTCGACAGCCAGCACGGGCAAGGCCATGCTGGCGGCGGTGGCCAGGCGCCAGTGGCGCACGGCATCGGCCGGACGGTCCAGGCGGTCGTACAGGCTGCCCAGCAACGCATGGGTATGGGAATCGTTGCGGAACCCCAGGCTGCGCTGCAGGTAGCGTTCGGCCTGGCCCCACAACTGCCCGTTCAGGCACAGCATGCCCAGCGCGGCGAGCAGGTCGGCGTCGGCCGGGCGCTTCTGCAGCCAGCCTTCGGCCTTGGCCAGGCGGCGCGGCACCTGGTCGGCGTCGCACCGTGCATAAGCCGCCACCAGCGACGGCGTGAAATGCACCGGCACGGCGGCCTCGAGCACGCGCGCCGCTTCGGCGGGTTCGCCCGCGGCCTCGAAGGCGGTGGCGCCGGCCAGGGCGATTTCGGGCAAGGTGCGTTCGTCGCTTTTCAGGTCTTTCCAGACGGCGCGCCAGGCGTCAGTGCCCGAGGCGGCCGACGCGCGCAAGCGCGCTGCCCCCGCCGAATCGATAAGATGCGCGGCTTCGGTCTTGGACAGCGCGTTGCGGCGCAGCAGGCCGCGCGCCAGCGTGAAGACGCGATCGTGGTGGTTCAGGGCGGCCTCGGCACGCAACAGCAGCCGCATGGTGTGCAGGTGGCGCACGCCGCCGTCTTGTAGCGGCGCCAGCACGGCCAGGGCCTCTTGCGCCCTGCCCTGGTCGAGCAGTTGATCTGCCGACACGGTGGCAATGGCTTCCTGCAGGCCGGCGTTGCCCTTGGCGTGTTCGCGCGCGGACTCGAGCAGGCGGTCGCGGCGTTCGAATTCGCCCAGGCCGTGGGCGGCGCGCGCCGCGGACAGGGCCGCCAGCACGCGGCGGCTGGGTACGCGGGTTTGCTCGAGCAGCTTGGACAGGTCTTTTTCGGCGTGGGCGAAACGGCCTTCGAGCAGTTCAGTCCAGCCGCGTTCAAGCAGTTCGTGGTCGCGCGCCTGGGCGCGCTGCCCGCGCCATGCGCGCATGCGGTCGGGAATGGCGAGCAGCCACGCCAGCAGGCGCAAGCCCACGTACAACGCCACGAATAGCGCCAGCACCAGCAGCACGGCCAGCGTCAGCGACAGTTCGATGCGCCAGGGCCACACCAGCACCATGACATTGCCGGCATGGCTACGCAAGACGACAGCCAAAGCGACGGCGACGACAGCAAGCAGCAGAGTCCAGAACCAGGTACGCATGCGTCAGTCCTGTTGGTTCGCGTCGAAACCGGCGGCGCGCAGCGCGGCCACGCCGGCCAGGCTGTCGCTGACGTCGGGCAGGCGCACCGCGATGTCGGTTTGCGCCAGGTCTTGGGCCAGGCGCAGCGCGGCCTGCGTATCGGGCGAGCGCATGTCGTAATAGGTGCGCAAGGCGCTGACGACGTTATCGAGTTCGTTCTTCCAGACTTCGGGCTGGCGCATCAGCATGGCCAGTTGCGCCGTCATCAGGCGCTGGCGCAAGGCGGCGCGAGCCTGCCCGGCCTGCTCGGCCGACAGCATCAGCGCGGCCGGCTGGTCGACGCGCTGAATGCTGATGAGGTCGCCCAGTTCGTGAGCCAACGCGCTGCCGGCTCGGCCCGGCCACGAGGCGATCTCGGCGCGCCACACCTGCCACCAGGCCGCGTCGGCCGGCAGCCCGGCCCGAGGGTCGGCTTCGGGAGGCACGGGCGCCTGGCGCGCGGTCGGGGCGCCGTCGGTATTGGCGTCGGGCGCCGCGGCATCGGGCACCAGCATGGGGGCTTTGGACACCAGGCCGGCCAGGCGGTCGATGCGGCTGGATTGGGCGGGGATGTCGATGGTGGCCACGGCGCGCAGGCGGTCGAGGTCGCCATTGATGCTTTGCTGCAGGCTGGCAAAGCGCGGGCGGTCGGCGTGCGCCAGCCGCGACTGGGCGGTTTCAAGGGCGACGATGGCGTTGTTCACGTTGCCCGCCAGCCGTAATTGCTGATTGGCCAGCACAAGCAGGCGCTCGATGTCGTTGGCCAGCAGTTCGTCGCTGGCGCCGCCGCTGAAGGTTTGCCAGGCCTGCTGCAGGTCGTCGTAACGGCTCTTGGCTTCCTCGGCCTGCTCTTGCAGCTCGGCAACCCGGCCAGCCTGCGCCTGCGCCAGGGCCAATGCCTCGCGGGCGTCTTTGCGACTTTGCGCGGCCGACTGTTCCAGCACTTCGAGGCGCGTGGCGACTTCGTGACCAGCCGCCAGGAATTGCTTGCGCTGCAGCCACAGCGCCCAGCCCAGCCCCACTGCCAACAGCAGCACGATGACTAGCGCCGCTGTCAAGGTGCCGACCGCGCTGGAAGGCCGGCTATCTTTGGCCTTCGCTTTGGCCTTGGACGCGCCGGACGGCGGCGTGGCGGGCGAACCTGTGCCCGGGGCTGCCGCGGAGGCGGCCGATTCGGTAGCGGGGGTCTGGTTTGTCATAGACGCGATTGTATTCGGTGAAAAGCCAAAACTTCGAATCAAGCCGCAACAAAAGCGGCAAGGATCGCTTCATCGACCGGCAAGCAAACTTTTACCATCGGGGCGGGCGCGTCGCCACCCGCGTCCTGCTGCAGCCGCCGGGCCAGCGCGGGATGCGTGACGATGCAGGGGCAGGCGCGCCACCAGTCATGCAGCCCCAGTTGCCGAACCTGCGCCTGCACGGCCGCCAGGCCCTCGCCGCTGGTCAGCAGCCAGGTAGGCTGCGCGCCCTGCCCGGCCCAGTCATGCAGCTGCCGCACGGCCGCCGCGGGCCACGGTGCGGGTTGGCGCTGGTACACGGCATGCCGGAACACCTGCGCTCCGGCGGCCTCGAGCTGTTCGGCCAGCCAGTCGCGGCCTTGCGTGCCCCGTACCAGCAGAACACGGCGCGGCAAGGGCCCGCGTGCGCGCAACACCGCCCACAGGGCTTCGGAGTCGTGGGTGGGCGCCTCGGGGGGCGGGCACAGCACTGTTGTATCCGCGCCAAACCCTGGCAGTTCGCGCAAGGCGCGCGCGCTGGCGGGCCCTACGGTAGCCGCCGCCGTGGCAAGCGGCCAGGCAGTCTGCCCCGCTACCTCCCGCAGTTGGGCCATATACAGGCGCGCCGCGTTGCCGCTGACGAAAACGACCAGATCGTGGTCTTGCGGCAGAGGCAACGCCGCCGGCTGTACGGGCAAGGGACGAATTTCGAGCGCCGGCAGCTCCAGCGCGTGCCAGCCCGCGGCACGCAGTTCGCGCGCCAGCGCTTCGTTGCGGCCGTCTGGGCGGGTCAGGATGGCGATGCGCGACATGGGCACTCCCATAGACGGCCCGGATCGTTGGCGGCCGGTGTGCTCAGGATGCGGGCGGGTCTTGCAGTTCGGCCAGGATGGTGTCGGCGCCGTGGGACAGCAGCTCTTGCGCGGCAGCCTGGCCGATGGACTGGGCCTGTTCAGCCGGGCCGGCATGCTGGCTGCGGATGACGCGGGTGCCGTCGGGCGAAGCCACCAGGGCGCGCAGCGTCAGGCTGTTGCCGTTGAGTTCGGCATAGGCAGCGAGCGGCACCTGGCACGAGCCGCCCAGGGCGCGCGACACGGCGCGTTCGGCCACCACGCAGGCGGTGGTGCGCGAACAGGCCAGCGGCGCCAGCCACTCGCGCAGATCGTTGCGGTCGTTGCGGATTTCGATGCCCAGTGCGCCCTGCCCGGCCGCCGGCAGGCTGTCTTCGGGTTCGAGCAGGCTGCGGATGCGCTCGCCCATGCCAAGCCGCTGCAGGCCGGCAGCCGCCAGCACGATGGCGGCATAGTCGCCGCGGTCGAGCTTGCCCAGGCGGGTATCCAGGTTGCCCCGCAGCGGCTTGACCGACAAGTGCGGATAACGCTGGCGGATCTGGGATTCGCGCCGCAGGCTCGACGTGCCCACGACCGCGCCGGCCGGCAGGTCGGCCAGCGTGGTGTACTGGTTGGACACGAACGCATCGCGGGGATCGGCGCGCTCGAGAATGGCGCACAGCTCGAATGGCGCCTGCAGGTCGACCGGAACGTCTTTCAGCGAATGCACGGCGAGGTCGGCCCGGCCGTCGAGCAAGGCGGTTTCGAGTTCTTTGACGAACAGCCCCTTGCCGCCCACCTTGGACAGCGTGCGATCGAGGATTTGGTCGCCGCGGGTGGTAAGCGTGAGCAGTTCGACGGCGCAGGCAGGATACAGCGCGCGCAGGCGGTCACGCACGTGCTCGGCCTGCCAGAGGGCAAGCCGGCTCGCGCGGGTGGCAATGACGAGGCGTTGCGGAACGGACACGAACGGCGTCAGGCCAGGCTGGCAAAAATGACCGAGGCGATGACGCCCAGGATGGCCAGCACCAGCAAGCCTTGCAACAGGCTCAGGCCGGATTCGGGGTTGTCGTTCTTACGCAGACTCATGGGTGGATTCCTTGGAGGCATTCTTACGGCTGGCCAGCCACCGCCCCACGAGAATGACTAACAGTGCGCCGATGACTTCGGCTGCGATTTTAACCGTACTCGGCTGCGGGCCGAATTGATTCTCTACGACCACGTCGGTAATGAACATGCCGCCGGCGATCCAGCCCAGCAGGCCAGCGCCGAAGGTGACGACCAGCGGGTAGCGGTCGATGAGTTTGAGCACCAGGGTGCTGCCCCAGATGATGATGGGCACGCTCACGATCAGACCGAACGCGACCAGGCCGATCTGGTGACCTTCGTGGGCGTTCTGGGCCGCGCCGGCGATGGCGATGACGTTGTCCAGGCTCATGACGAAGTCGGCCACGATGATGGTCTTGACCGCCGAGGCAATGGACGTGCCGCCCTTGATGTTGCCATGGCCGTCGTCTTCGGGAAGAAGCAGCTTGACGCCGATCCAGAGCAGCAGCAAGGCGCCGATGATCTTGAGGAACGGAATGGCCAGCAGGGTCAGGGCGAAGGCAATGAGCACGACGCGCAGGATGATGGCGCCGGCGGTACCCCACAGGATGCCCTGCATGCGTTGCTTGGGTGCCAGATTGCGGCAAGCGAGCGCGATGACCACGGCGTTATCGCCACCCAGCAGGATGTCGATAAGAATGATTTGGAACACCGCCGCCCAACTCAGCGTCTGGAAAAACTCAAGCACTTTGACCCCCCGGGGATTTATTTGACGAAACAATTACGCAACGCCGGCCGCGCACCGGCGCTGGCGGCGTGCGCGAGGCACGCCGCCGTGCGTGTCGAATCTATTATTGTAGTTCAGCTTTGCGTCAGCATTTTTTGACGAGCGAGGAAAATTTTCCCCAGCGCCAGTACGACCAGGGCACCGATTACCCCCGCGACCAAGGCCAGCTGGTGCTGCGTCAGGCCCAGCGCCGTGTCGATACGCGCGACCGGCTCCTGCAGCGCGGGATCGCCCACCAGCAGTTCGCCGGCGATAAAGCCCAGCAGCGCCGCCCCCACCCATACGATGATGGGGAAGCGTTCGATGACCTTGAGCAGCAGGGTGCTGCCAAAAATCACCAGCGGGATGCTGATCGCCAGTCCGACCACGAGCAGCGTGGTGTCGCCCATGGCGGCGGCGGCCACGGCCACGACGTTGTCCAGGCTCATTACCAGGTCGGCAATCATGATGGTGCGGATGGCCGACAGCAGGCTGCCATGCTGTTTGCCGTCTCCATCGTCTTCGCCTTCGGGCAATAGCAGCGACACGCCGATGTAAACCAGCAGCAGTGCGCCGATCAGCTTCAACCAGGGCAGCAGCAACAGCTTCGCCGCGACCAGGGTCAGGATGATACGCATGATGATCGCGGCGGCCGAGCCGACCACGATAGCCTTTTTCTGCTGCGTGGGGGGCAGCGAGCGCGCGGCAAGCGCGATGACCACGGCGTTGTCGCCGGATAGCAGGATATTGACCCAGATGATTTGCAGCAGGGCAATCCAGAATGCGGCTGAAGTGAGTTCCATTCCTCTCTTTCCTAGATGATCCCCTAGGTGTCAGTAACAATTGTTGGACGTACAGGCCATCGCGGGTGCGCGAGCGATTTGGATGGCCGCTGCCTGGCGCGCCTTGTGGGCGTGCGGCGGATTATTTTTGAATGTACGCGGGGTGCCGGTGCGCTTATTTTATAGTTCGCAGGCCGGCGGAGCGGCAAACGGACCCTCGTCCGTGAAAAAAGCCCGCCGGGGCGGGCTTTTTCGGGCGAGATCCGTTGCCTGATTACAGCACGGACTTCAGCAGCTTGCCCATTTCGGACGGATTGCGCGTGGTGCGGATGCCGCACGCTTCCATTACTTCGAGCTTGGCGTCGGCCGTGTCGGCGCCGCCCGAGATCAGCGCGCCGGCGTGGCCCATGCGCTTGCCCGGAGGCGCCGTGACGCCGGCGATGAAGCCGACCACGGGTTTCTTCATGTTGTCTTTGGCCCACTGCGCGGCGTTGACTTCGTCGGGGCCGCCGATTTCGCCGATCATGATGACAGCGTCGGTGTCGGGATCGTCATTGAACAGCTTGAGCACGTCGACGTGCTTCAGGCCGTTGATGGGATCGCCGCCGATGCCCACGGCGCTGGACTGGCCCAGGCCGAGTTCGGTGACTTGCGCCACGGCTTCGTACGTCAGGGTGCCCGAGCGGCTGACGATGCCGATGCGGCCCTTGCGATGGATATGGCCGGGCATGATGCCGATCTTGATTTCGTCGGGCGTGATCAGGCCGGGGCAGTTCGGGCCCAGCAGCAAGGTCTTGCTGTTCTTGGCCTTCATGCGGTTCTTGACTTCGAGCATGTCGCGCACCGGAATGCCTTCGGTAATGCAGATGACCAGGTCCAGCTCGGCCTCGACCGCTTCCCAGATGGCGGCGGCGGCGCCCGCGGGCGGCACGTAGATCACCGAGACGGTGGCGCCGGTTTTGTCTTTGGCGTCTTGCACGCTGCCGAAGATGGGCACGCCTTCGAAGTCCTCGCCGGCCTTCTTGGGATGCACGCCAGCCACGAAGGCGGCTTTGCCATTGGCATATTCACGGCACATGCGGGTGTGGAACTGGCCCGTCTTGCCCGTGATGCCTTGGGTGATGACTTTGGTGTCCTTGTTGATCAGAATCGACATTTGTGAATCCTTGGCAATTTATTTGACGGCGGCTACGACGCGGGTGGCCGCTTCGGCCATGGTGTCGGCGCTGATGATGGGCAGCCCCGAGTCGGCCAGCATTTTCTTGCCCAGTTCTTCGTTGGTGCCCTTCATGCGGACGACCAGCGGCACGTTCAGGTTGACGGCCTTGCACGCGGTGATCACGCCTTCGGCGATGACGTCGCAGCGCATGATGCCGCCGAAGATGTTGACCAGGATGGCCTTCACGCCCTTGTTCTTGAGCATGATCTTGAAGGCTTCGGTCACTTTCTCGGCCGTGGCGCCGCCGCCAACGTCCAGGAAGTTGGCCGGCTCGCCGCCGAACAGCTTGATGGTGTCCATGGTGGCCATGGCCAGGCCGGCGCCGTTGACCAGGCAGCCGATGTTGCCGTCGAGCTGGATGTAGGCCAGGTCGAACTTGCTGGCTTCGATTTCAGCGGGATCTTCTTCGTCGAGGTCGCGGTAGGCGACGATCTCGGGGTGGCGGAACAGCGCGTTGGAATCGAAGTTGAACTTGGCGTCCAGGGCGATGATGTTGCCCTTGCTGTCGCAGTTCAGGGGGTTGATTTCCACCAGCGAGGCGTCGGTGTCCATGTAGCACTTGTACAGCTTCTGGAACACGTCGGCAGCCTGGTCGGCCGAACCGCCCGACAGGCCGATGGATTCCGCCACCTTCTTGGCCTGCTCGGCTTGCAGGCCGGTGAGCGGGTCGATGTATTCGGTGATGATTTTCTCGGGCGTCGAATGGGCGACTTCTTCGATGTCCATGCCGCCTTCGCTCGAGGCGATGATGGCGACCTTCTGGGTGGCGCGGTCGGTGACCAGCGACACGTAGTATTCCTTCTGGATGTCGGCGCCGTCTTCGATGTACAGGCGGTTGACCTTCTGTCCTTCGGGGCCGGTCTGGTGCGTGACCAGTTGCATGCCCAGGATTTCAGAGGCCAGCTTGCGTACGTCGTCGAGCGAACGCGCCAGCTTCACGCCACCGCCCTTGCCACGGCCACCGGCGTGGATCTGCGCCTTCACGACCCATACCGGCCCACCCAGCTTTTCAGCGGCAGCCACGGCCTCGTCGACGGAAAAAGCGGGGATCCCGCGCGGCACGGGGACGCCAAATTGCTTCAGCAGTTCCTTGCCTTGATACTCGTGGATTTTCATGTGTTACCTGTCAGGACGAATGAGAAAGAGAGGGGGAGTCGGAAAGCGCGTCCGTCGCTTCAGCGCTATCCCCGGTGTACCACTTGGGATAGTGCTCAAGCACCACCGGGCCGTCGGTGCGCAAGGCATGACAGCCGTCCAGCTGGAATGGACGCACGCCCGGATTGCTGTTCTGGCGCCGGCGGTTGGCCATGGTCTGCACCGCCGCGGTGGGCAACACCTGCGACAGTTCGGTCATGTGGGTACAGCCCGCGGTATGGCCAAAGCGCTCTTTGACCTGGCGCCGAAACCCCTTGAGCAGGTTCATGCCGATCAGCCCCGCGTACGAGGCTTCGATGGCCGAACATTGCTGTTCGTAGGGTGCCGCGTCATAGACTGCCTGGGCCGCCACGATGTTGAACGCTTCATCGATGGTGATGCGCAAATGCATGTGGTGGATGGGGCGGCCTGCCTGGAAGATGTCGCCGTTATGCCTGGGGAAGTCGTAGGCCTTGACGTCGATGAGTTCGGCTTCGAGGTCCCACAATCCGTCGTCGCGCCCGTAGGACTGCACGCGTATGGAACGCGTATGCAGGGGCTGGCGGGAGACTTTCGACGGTGGCAAGGGCATGGACGGCCTGCGTTTTCAGGACAATTGACGCAAAGCAGCAAATCCTGGGGAGTATAACGCAGGCCCCCGGCGCGCGTCGCGGACGGGAACCGCCGCCCGCGCGGGCGGGCGGCGCTACGGCACAGCGCGGATCAGGCAGCCCGCAGGGCGCGCGCCGCCTTGACCATGCCGACCAGCGCAGCCTCGGTTTCGGGCCAGGCGCGGGTTTTCAGGCCACAGTCAGGATTGACCCACAGACGCTCGCTGGGCAGCCGCGCGGCGGCCTTGCGCATCAGGCCCACCATCCAGTCCACATCGGGCACGTTCGGCGAATGAATATCGTAGACGCCGGGCCCGATGTCATTCGGGTAGCGGAAGTCTTCGAAGGCCTTGAGCAATTCCATGTTCGAGCGCGAGGTCTCGATCGTGATGACGTCGGCATCCATCGCGGCGATGGATTCGATGATGTCATTGAATTCCGAATAGCACATATGGGTGTGGATCTGCGTGTCGGCCGCCACGCCGGCGGTGGACAGGCGGAAGCAATCCACCGCCCAGTCCAGGTAGGCCTGCCAGTCGGCGCGGCGCAGCGGCAGGCCTTCGCGAATGGCCGGCTCATCGATCTGGATGACGCGCACCCCGGCCTGCTCCAGGTCGACCACTTCGTCGCGCAGGGCCAGCGCCAGCTGGCGGCAAGTCTGCTCGCGCGGCTGGTCGTCGCGCACGAACGACCATTGCAGGATGGTGACCGGACCGGTCAGCATGCCCTTGACAGGCTTGTCGGTCAGGGACTGGGCGTACGACGACCAGCCCACGGTCATGGGCGCCGGGCGCGCCACGTCGCCAAAAATGATCGGCGGCTTGACGCAGCGCGACCCGTAGCTCTGCACCCAGCCATTGCGGGTGAAGGCAAAGCCGGCCAGCAGCTCGCCAAAGTACTCCACCATATCGTTGCGCTCGGGCTCGCCATGCACCAGCACGTCCAGGCCGATTTTTTCCTGGAACCGGATGACCGACTCGATTTCCTTGCGAATTGCGGCCTCGTAGGCCGAATCGCTCAGGGCGCCCGATTTCCAGTCGCGGCGCAGGGCACGGATTTCGGCGGTTTGCGGGAACGAGCCGATGGTGGTGGTGGGAAACGCCGGCAACTTCAGCAGTTGCTGCTGGCGCGCAATGCGTTCGGCAAACGGCGCCCGCTCGCGCGTAACCGCATTCGATTCGGCCATGCGGCGGCCCACGGCCGGATTGTGGATGCGCGCCGACTGGCGCCGCGCCTGCAGCGCGGCGCGCTGGGCCGCCAGCGCCTCGCCCACGCCGGGCCCCAGGGCATCGGCCAGCGCGCGGCCCAGCAAGTCCAGTTCGTCGAGTTTCTGTGCGGCGAACGACAGCCAGCTGCGCAGCTCGGCATCCAGGTCGGTTTCATTTGCCAGGTCGACCGGCACGTGCAGCAGCGAGCATGAGGGCGCCAGCCACAGACGCTCGCCCAACAGCTGGCGCGCCGGCGCCAGCGCAGCCAGCGCCGCGTCCAGGTCGGTGCGCCAGATGTTGCGGCCGTCGATGATGCCGGCTGACAGCACCTGGCCGGGCTGCAGCCCCGCCGCCACGTCCTGCAACTGGCCTGGCGCGCGAATCAGGTCCACGTGCAGGCCTGCCACGGGCAAGGCCAGCGCGGTAGCCAGATTGTCGTTCAAGCCGCCGAAATACGTCGCCACCAGCAGCTTGACGGGAGCGTCGGCCAGGCGCGCGTAAGCGATACGGAAGGCGTCACGCCATGCCTGGGGCAGGTCCAGCACCAGGATGGGCTCGTCGATCTGCACCCACTCGACGCCCAGCCGCGCCAGGCGAGCCAGCACCTCGGCATAGACTGGCAGCAGCGCATCCAGCAGTTGCAGCTTGGCCGCGTCGCTGGCGCCGCCGGCGTAGGCGTCGCCCTTGCCCTGCCACAGCCAGGTCAGCGGGCCCGGAATCACGGGCTTGACCTGATGACCCAGCGCCTGGGCTTCTTGGACTTGCTCGAATAGATATTCGCGGGCAATACGGAACGTCTGGCCCGGCACCAGTTCGGGCACGATGTAGTGATAGTTGGTATCGAACCACTTGGTCATCTCGCAGGCCGCCGTGGGCGTGCCGCTGGGCGCACGTCCGCGGCCCATGCGAAACAGCGTGTCCAGGCTGACCGGCTGGCCTTCGGGCTGCCCGAAGCGGGCCGGCACGGCGCCCAGCAGCGTCGTCCATTCCAGGATGTGGTCGTACCAGGCGAAATCGCCCACGGGCACCCATTGCAGCCCCGAGGCTGCCTGGCGCTGCCAATGCGCCGCACGCAGCTCGCGGCCGGTCTCTTCCAGATCGGCTGCCGTTTTCTTGCCACTCCAGTAGGCCTCGACCGCTCGCTTCAGTTCACGCTGCGCCCCGATGCGTGGGAACCCCAAATTATGAGTAATCGTCATATAAATATCCAAGAAGACCAAATCTATTCAACTCGGATGCTATTCTGCGCTCAAGTCAACTTGCGGCAAAATCAAACTCAACATACATTTGTTGAGTTTGATTCATATAACTAGCGCCGGCCGCCCCCCGCGCCCGCCCTACTCGGCCCGATCCGCCATGCTTGAAATCCGCCATCTCGAGACCCTGTCAGCCATACGCGATGGCGGCAGCCTGCAAGAGGCCGCCGAGCGCCTGCACCTGACGCAATCGGCGCTATCGCATCAGTTGCGCGACCTCGAAACCCGGCTGGGCACCCCACTGCTGAACCGGCGCACCCGCCCTGCCCGCCTCACCACCGCCGGGCTGAGGGTGCTGGCGCTGGCCGATGAAATCCTGCCACGCCTGCGCGCCACCGAACGTGAACTGCAAAAGCTCGCGGCCGGCCGCACAGGACGGCTGCATCTGGCCATTGAATGCCACTCGTGCTTTCAGTGGCTGATGCCGGCGCTGGATGCCTTTCGAGGACAGTGGCCCGACGTGGCGCTGGACCTTTCGGCCGCGTTTTCATTCGCTCCCCTGCCCGCTCTGGTGCGCGGCGATCTCGACCTGGTTATTACGTCCGATCCGCTGCGGCTAGAAGCCGTGGAGTACCTGCCGCTGTTCAAATACGAGCTGGTGCTGGCCGTGGCGGGATCACACCCCTTGGCAAGCCTGCGCCACGTCGAGCCTGAGCAGCTTGCCGACCAGACGCTGATTACCTATCCGGTAGACCGGCAGCGGCTGGATGTTTTCACCGCGTTCCTGGACCCGGCCGGGGTCGAGCCCGCGACGGTTCGCAAGGCAGAACTGACACCCATCATTGCTCAGCTGGTTGCCAGCAACCGCGGCGTGGCCGCGCTGCCCAACTGGGCGCTGACGGAATATCTGCGGCCGGGTTGGCTGAAACTGTGCCATCTGGGCCCGCAGGGCGTATGGCGCACTCTTTACGCGGCCGTGCGGACGGAAGACACAGAAGCCTCGTACGTGGGGGATTTTCTGGCGATCGCGCGCGAAGTCTGCTTCAAGACATTGGACGGCATACGCTCGGCCAAGGCCTGACGCGATAGCGGAGTGCCGCCGTGGCGGGAGTCAGTCGTCGTGTTCGTCGCCCAGCACGCGCCGGATGGCGTCGTGGGCAAAGCCACGGCTGGCCAGGAAGCGCGCCTGCTTGGCGTATTCGGCGCGGTCGGCCGGCTTGCTGCCATAGCGCTTGCGCCAGACTTCCAGAGCGCGCTGATATTCGGTGGCCCGGAGGTCGTCGCGCAATTGGGCCACCTGGTCTTCGGCCACGCCGTGCTGGCGCAATTCCTGGACGATGCGAGCCGTGCCCTGGCGCGTGGCGCGGCGATGCACCAGGCTTTGCGCGAACCGCTCGGTAGACAGCCAGCCTTCTTTTTCCAGTGCGTCGAGCACGGCATCGAGGTCGGCGCCTTCGTCTACGTAGGGCTGCAGTTTGCGCGCAAGCTCGTTGCGCGCATATTCGCGGCGAGACAGATAGCCCACCGCGCGGGCCTTGAGCGAGGGCCCGCTACGTGCGGGCTTGCTCAAGGTTTCGAAGCCGCCGTCGGCTTCGCGCTGGCCCGGCTTGCGCCGCGCAGCAGATGCGCTGCGCGGTTCGCCTGAAGTGCCGGGCTTGTTGCGGATCATGCCTGGCCGTCGTCTTCGGCCTCGGCTTCGCTGGCGGGGAAGGTGGCCGCGCGGCTAACGATGCCCTGGTTCTCGCGCACCTTGTTTTCGATCTCGACGGCGAGTTCGGGGTGCTCTTTGAGGTATTCGCGCACGTTGTCCTTGCCCTGGCCGATACGGGTACCGCTATAGCTGTACCAGGCGCCCGATTTGTCGACCACGCCAGCCTGCACGCCCAGGTCGATGATTTCGCCTTCGCGGGAGATGCCCGCGCCGTACATGATGTCGAACTCGGCCTGTTTGAACGGAGGCGAAACCTTGTTCTTTACGACCTTGACGCGGGTTTCGTTGCCTACGACCTCTTCGCCCTTCTTGATGGAGCCGATGCGGCGGATGTCGAGGCGCACCGACGAGTAGAACTTCAGCGCGTTGCCGCCGGTGGTGGTTTCGGGGTTGCCGAACATGACGCCGATCTTCATGCGGATCTGGTTGATGAAGATGACCATGCAATTGGTGCGCTTGATGGTGGCGGTGAGCTTGCGCAGCGCCTGGCTCATCAGGCGGGCCTGCAGGCCCGGCAAGGAGTCGCCCATTTCGCCTTCGATTTCGGCCTTGGGCACCAGGGCCGCGACCGAGTCGATGACGATGAGGTCGACCGAGCCCGAGCGCACCAGGGCGTCGGTGATTTCGAGCGCCTGCTCGCCGGTGTCGGGTTGCGAAATGAGCAGGTCGGTAAGGTTGACGCCCAGCTTGGCCGCATATTGGACATCGAGCGCGTGCTCGGCATCCACAAAGGCGCAGGTGCCGCCGATTTTCTGCATTTCGGCGATGACCTGCAGGGTGAGCGTGGTTTTGCCCGAGGACTCGGGACCGTAGATTTCGATGACGCGCCCCCGTGGCAGGCCGCCGACCCCCAGGGCGATGTCGAGGCCCAGCGAGCCGGTGGACACGACCTGGATATCGTGTTCGACCTCGTTGTCGCCGTAGCGCATGATCGAGCCCTTGCCGAACTGCTTTTCGATCTGCGAAAGCGCGGCGGCCAGCGCCTTGGCTTTTTCCGATGCGGCTGCCTTGCTGGATTTGTCGTTCATGTGGTGTGGTGTCCCGTGGGTAAATTTGTGTGCGACGCTGCGGCGGGCCGGTGCCAACCCGCGCCAGCGATACAGAAGATATACATACCGGCAGCGGCGATTATGGCATCGGATTATACTGGATAAAAATCCAGTATGCCAGTTAGATCCTGGGATTCCCCGGGTGGGCAAGGCCCCCGGGCTGTGCCAGAATGCCCGGACCGGCCGGCGCCCTCTGGCCATCGCCCCGTTTTACCTTACGCATGCGCATCCTCATTGCCGAAGACGACAGCATCCTGGCCGACGGCCTGTCCCGCTCGTTGCGCCACAATGGCTACGCTGTCGACGCCGTCCGCGACGGCGCGGCCGCCGATTCCGCCCTGGCCGCCCAGGCTTTCGACCTGCTCATTCTAGACCTCGGCCTGCCCCAACTGGCCGGGCTGGAAGTGCTGCGCCGCCTGCGGGCGCGCAATTCGCTGCTGCCGGTACTCATCCTGACCGCCGCCGACAGCGTCGAGCAGCGCGTCAAGGGCCTGGACCTGGGCGCCGACGACTACATGGCCAAGCCTTTTGCCCTGTCCGAGCTCGAAGCCCGGGTGCGGGCCCTGACCCGGCGCGGCGCGGGCGGCGGCGCCACGCTTTTGCGCCACGGCCGGCTGGTGTTCGACCAGACCGGCCGCGTGGCCCTGGTCGACGACCAGACCCTCGACCTGTCCGCGCGCGAGGTCAGCCTGCTGGAAATCCTGTTGACGCGCAGCGGCCGCATGGTCAGCAAGACGCAACTGGTCGACCACCTGTGCGAATGGGGCGAAGAAGTCAGCACCAACGCCATCGAGGTCTACGTGCACCGCTTGCGCAAGAAACTCGAACCCAGCGGAGTCAAGATCATCACTGTACGCGGGCTGGGCTACTGCCTTGAACGGGACCAGGGTGCCGGCTACCTCTCGCACTGAGCCGGCCGCGCACGAAAAGCTGAACCAGGAAGCCCTGGACGCCATGAGCGGCGGGGCCAAGGGCCCCAGCTTCGCGCCGCCCCAGCGATCGCTGCTGGGCGAAATCCTCGACTGGATGCTGGCGCCGCTGTTCCTCCTGTGGCCCATGAGCGTGGCCATCACCTATGTCGTGGCGCAGAACATCGCCAACGTGCCCTACGACCGGGCGCTGGCCAACAACCTGCATGTGCTGTCGCGCTACGTCCACGCCCAGGATGGCCGCGCCGTCCTGCACATGAGCGAGTCCGTGCGCGACGTGCTGCGCCCGGACGAAACCGACAGCGTGTTCTGGCTGGCGCTGGGCAGCCATGGCGAATACCTGGGCGGCGACCGCGCCCTGCCCCTGCCGCCCGACCTGGGCCAGCCACGCCCCGGCGCCGTGCAGTACGCCGACGACACCCTGCGCGGCTTCGGCGTGCGGCTCGCCTACACCTGGATCGACCTGCACATCCCGCAGACCCAGCCGGCCCTGCTGGTGGTGGCAGAAACCATGGAAAGGCGCACCGAGCTGGCCAACGACATCATCAAGGGCGTGATCATCCCGCAGTTCGTGGTGCTGCCGGTGGCGGTGCTGCTGGTGTGGTTCGGCCTGTCGCGCGGGGTGGCGCCGCTCAATGCGCTGCAACAACGCCTGCGGGCGCGGCGGCCCGACGACCTGTCGCCCATCGACGAGCGCGCGGCGCCATCCGAGATCGCGCCGCTGGTGGGGGCCATGAACGAACTGCTCGATCGCCTGTCGGCCAACGTGCAGGCGCAGCGGCGCTTCGTGGCAGACGCGGCGCATCAGTTGAAAACCCCGTTGGCCGGGCTGCGCACCCAGGCCGAGCTGGCGCTGCGCGATGCCAGCCCCGACGAAATGCAGTCGAGCCTGCGGCAGCTGGTCATGGGTTCCGAACGCGCCACGCGCCTGGTCAACCAGTTGCTGCTGCTGGCCCGCGCCGAAAACCCGCATTCGGCCGACCTGGCCCCCACCGACCTGAACGCCATTGGCTACGAGCAGACCATGCTGTGGGTGCCCCAGGCCCTGGCCCTGAACACCGACCTGGGCTTCGAGGCCGCCGACACCGCGGTGCGCATCGCCGGCAATGGCATTCTGCTGGCCGAGCTGCTCAACAACCTGGTCGACAACGCCCTGCGCTACACCCCGCCCGGCGGACACATCACGGTGCGGGTGCGCGCCACGGCGGCGCACGCCGTCCTCGAGGTGGAAGACTCGGGCCCCGGCATCGCGCCCGAAGAACGCGAAAGGGTGTTCGACCGCTTCTACCGCGTGTTGGGCACCCAGGCTGAAGGCAGCGGCCTGGGCCTGGCCATCGTGCGCGAAATCGCCCAGAAGCACCGCGCTGAAGTGCATATTATGGAAGGCACGGCGCATTCACGGCTGCCGGGAACCTGCATCCAGGTGCTGTTTCCGTTGTATGCGCGCACCGCAAACCCCGCGGAGCCCACCTAGGGCATACCCTGACGCGCACTATATTGCCCTTTAATGGAAATAATTTGTTTCAAATTTAAGATTCGGGTAAGTATCGCGTCAGAACCTCGTCAGTCTCCTTTTTTACCTTGCAGGTAGCGCGACGCCGGGCCATCCGGCGCGAGCCTGCACGGTGGATCACCACCGGCCCAGAAACGAGGAGACATCATGAGCACAGCATCGCTGGCAGAACGCGGCCCATCCACCGGACCGCGCCCGATGACCAAGGAGGAACGGCGCGTGATCTTCGCGTCGTCGCTTGGCACGGTTTTCGAGTGGTACGACTTCTACCTGTACGGTTCCCTGGCCGCCATCATCGCGGGGCACTTTTTCTCGGGCGTCAACCCCACCGCGGCCTTCATTTTCGCGCTGCTGGCCTTTGCGGCCGGTTTCGCGGTGCGCCCCTTCGGCGCCCTGGTATTCGGCCGCCTGGGCGACCTGGTCGGACGCAAGTACACATTCCTGGTCACCATTGTCATCATGGGCCTGTCCACCTTCCTGGTGGGCGTGCTGCCCAGCTACGCCAGCATCGGCATCGCCGCGCCGGCCATCCTGATCGGGCTGCGCCTGCTGCAAGGCCTGGCCCTGGGCGGCGAATACGGCGGTGCGGCCACCTACGTGGCCGAACACGCGCCGCAGGGCCGCCGAGGCGCCTACACCGCCTGGATCCAGACCACCGCAACGCTGGGCCTGTTCCTGTCGCTGCTGGTGATCATGGGCGTGCGCGCGGTCATGACCGAAGAGGCCTTCCGCGACTGGGGCTGGCGCATTCCGTTCCTGATCTCGGTGGTGCTGCTGGGCATTTCGGTATGGATCCGGCTGCAGCTCAATGAATCCCCCACGTTCAAGCGCATGAAGGAAGAAGGTCGCGGCTCGAAGGCGCCTCTGACCGAATCGTTCGGGCAATGGAAGAACCTCAAGATCGTGATCATCGCCCTGCTCGGCCTGACCGCCGGCCAGGCGGTGGTGTGGTACACGGGCCAGTTCTATGCCCTGTTCTTCCTGACCAAGGCCTTGCAGGTCGACGCCAACACCGCGAACATCATGATCGCGCTGGCGCTGCTGATCGGCACCCCGTTCTTCCTGGTGTTCGGATCGCTGTCGGACCGCATCGGCCGCAAGCCCATCATCATGGCCGGCTGCCTGATCGCCGCGCTGACCTACTTCCCGCTGTTCCAGGGCCTGACCCACTTCGCCAACCCGGCGCTCGAAAAAGCCCAGGCTACGGCGCCGGTCACCGTCATCGCCGACCCGGCCACCTGCTCGTTCCAGTTCAACCCGGTGGGCACCTCGTCGTTCACCAGCTCGTGCGACGTGGTCAAGTCGTTCCTGGCCGCCAACTCGGTCAACTACTCCAACCAGGCGGCCCCCGCCGGTACAGTGGCCAAGGTGAAAATCGGCGACGACGAATTCACTTCGTTCGAAGGTGCGGGCCTGGCCCCGGCCGACTTTAAGGCCCGGTCGGCTGAACTGAAGACCGCGCTCACCACCGCCATCCGCAACCACGGCTATCCGGCCAAGGCTGATCCGGCCCAGATGAACAAGTTCATGGTCGTGGTGCTGCTGACCATCCTCGTGATCTACGTCACCATGGTGTACGGCCCGATCGCCGCCATGCTGGTCGAGATGTTCCCCACCCGCATCCGCTATACCTCGATGAGCCTGCCGTACCATATCGGCAACGGCTGGTTCGGCGGGTTCCTGCCCCCGGTGGCCTTCGCCATCGTGGCAGCCACCGGCAACATCTACGACGGCCTGTGGTATCCGATCATCATCGCGGTCATGACGCTGGTTATCGGCACGCTGTTCGTGCGCGAAACCAAAGACGTCGACATCAACAACTGACCGCACATTCCCCCGCCAGGCAGGACTGCTGCGCCTGTCTGGCCCTTCAAGCTCCTTCGGGAGCTTTTTTTTTGCCCGCACTCGCGGGGACGAGATGGATTCAGGACGCTGTCAGACCGCCAGGATTAGACTGCCAGCTCAGATCACGGTCTTGCACGACATTTCCGGACGTTTGATCCCCTGTCCGGAAACCGCAGGGCCAGTACTCTGACACCAATGCCACGTCCCCCGCGAGCCTTTAATGGCGTGACATTGCGTGACCCTGCCGGGCCCGGCTTTTTCAAGCCGGGCCTTTTTTTGTTTCCCGATGACTCCAGCATCGCATTTCGCTAGACTACGCTAAGGCTACTATGCCCCAGTCGTTTCTCACGCCTGCCTGCGACCCTCCCTTGGTCTCCAGGTATCAAATGTCTTGATGAAGCTCTACGCTTTGCATGCGTCTGCCTCGTGGTGAGTCACCAGCAAAACGTCGAAAAACACGCCGAAATGCCGCAGGATCGGCATAGCCAACTCGAGCTGCGACCTCATCCACCGAAATGCTGGTGGTTTCCAAAAGATGTGTCGCATGCGCAACGCGCAAACGTTGGACAAGTTCGTTCGGCGTCATGCCAAGCCCAGCATGCATGCGCCGCGCCAGGGTTCTGGGCGAAACAGCGGCTACACAGGCCAGTTCGTCTAGCGTGATCTGCCGGTCGAGGTTGTTGATGATGAAGTGCTCGACTTTCTGTAAGACTGGATCAGACACACGAAGGTGCTCCATCACCATATAGCGTGATTGCGAGGAACGATTGTCGAGCACTAAATAGCGAGCCGCCCATTGTGCCAGCGTAGGGCCGGCGATACGTGCGATGACCGCTAGCATCAAGTCGGCGTGAGCGAAAGCCGAACCGGCCGTCAGCACACCAGGTGCCTCAACCACCATCCGATCGACTGCCAGAGACACAGCGGGAAAACGGCGCGCGAATACGGAGGAAAGCCACCAAGTTGTTGTCGCTCGCTGCCCATCCAATACACCAGTTTTGGCCAACATGAACGTCGCAGAACAGGATGCCGCCAGCATCACGCCCTTTGCCGCTGCACGTTCTAAAAATGCTGTCACATGTTGAGTTTCTTTACGAGACAGCAATTTCTCAATCGACGTTTCGGTGGCAGCGAACCAGCCTGGCACCACCAGAACATCTGAAGCACCAAGGCCGCGCAAGCTAAGTGCCCCATCGACTGAAATGGAGCGGCCGGCGCCAGATCGGACTGGATGACCATCAAGTGACACAACGCGCTGCCGAAGCAGTCTGGCCGCGTGTGGCGCGTGGGTTGTGTTGTTGCCAGCCAAGCGCGCGGCTGAACTGACAATATCAATTCCTACGCCAAGGCAGCTCTCGGTGACACCGTTGAGTGCAAGGTGAGTAATCATCATGGCTATTTTAGACCGAATATAGTCATTTTTGCCACTTCTCGAAGAAGAGTCAACTGCCTACTATCTTGGGCATGAATAGCATTGATAAAAATGCGCGAATTGCGCAAATTCATGAGGCATCAACGCCTGGCACGCTTGTCCAGCTGGGCCCGACGTGGTGGGGGTTTGATGGCCTTCATGGTGGCTGGGCATTAAGCCTGCTGATAGCCGCAATGCGTGATAGATCGCAAGGACGTGTCTTGCGAAAAATCTCGGGGCGATTCCGTCGCGCGTTGCGGGATGCGTTCACTCTGGAGGTGCACGAACACCCCAAAGGGAAAACAGTGTCCTGGCTGGATGCTGATGCGGTCCAAGGAGGTCATGTCGCCGTAATACGGCCCGTGGGTAGCGCCCGGCCGTTCAGCGGCGGTGTCGAACCGGAACTCATGGCCTGGTTGGGTCGGCCGCACAGTTGCGCGTTATGTTGGATCAAAAGCACAGCAGCAAGGTACTCTGATGACGCAACAAGGCTCGCCTTCTAATCGCAGTGGTTTAGGTGTATTGGCCAGCCTAGCCGCTCTGGCGACACTAGCAACCAATATCATTCTGCCCGCCTTTCCCGAGATCGGGCGCTCGATGTCTGTTTCCACCCAGGGATTAGCCATTACGCTTAGCGCCTTCTTCATCCCTTTTGCCTTGGGGCAGTTGGTCGTCGGCCCGCTTTCGGATCGCTTGGGCCGCAAAGGGCTGATGCTGAGTGGCCTGATTCTTCTCACCATCGGCAGCATCATCTGTGCATTGGCCGTGCGGCTGGAATGGCTGATTCTGGGCCGTGTGATTCAAGGGCTCGGTGCTTGTGCGCCATCGGTGCTGGCCCGCTCGATCGCTCGTGATCGCTTTGAGGGCATCGCGCTATCCCGAGCACTGTCATTCATCATGGTTGCAATGGCAGCGGCCCCAGGGTTTTCGCCCCTGGCTGGCGGACTGCTGAGCAATGCGATGGGTTGGCGTAGTGTGTTCTGGCTTGTCGCGGGGCTGGCCGTGATGAGCGGTCTTCTTTACATGAAGTGTATCGGCGAAACGCATCCTCACCCTTTACGCCGGAAGGTGTCCTTTACAACCACCTTCACTACCTCCCTCCAGTTACTGAGTGACGCCCGTTTCATTGCGCCTGCGATAGCTGTGGGTCTAGCGTCCGGTGGCTTGATGACCTTCTTCGCTGCCACCCCTGCAGTCTTGATGGATGGATTGACGCTAACCCCAATCGAATTGGGCTACTTCTTTGCGGCCACAGTTTTTGTTGTGTTTGCCGCCGGGCTGGCGGCCCCGAAACTGGCAGCTCGCTGGGGTGTGCCTTTTATCGCTACAGCAGGCAGTGCCATCTCACTGGTTGGTGGCATTGCTTTATTGAGTGGCTCGATGGGGTTGTTCCACTTCAGCATATCTGTCAGCGTGTTCCTGTTTGGTGCAGGCTTACTTAATCCGCTTGGAACGGCGATGGCACTTCAGTCAGTTGGTACGCAGGCTGGTGCTGCATCGGCCTTGTTGGGTTTCCTTCAGATGAGCATGGCAACCTTAGGCATCACTGCGATAACGGCGCTGGATCGGCCGATCTATGAATCCCTTGGCGGTGTGCTGGCCGCAGGCATGGGCTTGGCGCTGTTTTGCCTACTGGTTTTCAGAAAAATCCACCTCCGCCGGACGCCTCGACTTGAACGTGCGTCGGCGGACCTCAATAATTAACTTAGATAGGCGATGAATGAAACGTATTGTTGTTACAGGGATGGGGATCGTGTCTCCTTTAGGATGCGATGTATCCCATGCTTGGCGCAATTTGCTTGCGGGTCATAGTGGAATTGTTGGTCTGCCACATGTCATTGTTGATGGTATTGCAGCTAAAGTCGCGGGAGTTGTGCCAGACTATTCAGAGCAATATCCATTTGGCTTCGATCCCAATCATGCGGCAGAAATTAAAGATCAGCGCAAGATGGATCGTTTCATATTGTTTGCGTTGGTAGCCGCGAAGCAGGCACTGAGGCAAGCGCAATGGAAGCCAGACAGTGAAAATGAAAAGTTGCGAACCGCAACCGTTATTTCATCAGGAATTGGTGGATTTGGAGCCATTGCTGATGCTGTTCGCACTACAGAATCCCGAGGACCTCGCCGTCTTTCGCCATTCACGATTCCCAGCTTCCTTGCCAACATGGCGGCAGGAGCAGTTTCAATTCAACACGGGTTCAAAGGGCCGCTTGGCGCACCTGTGACGGCCTGTGCTGCCGGGGTGCAGGCCATTGGCGATGCTGCACGAGTAATTCGTGCTGGCGAAGCGGATATTGCGTTATGTGGTGGCGCTGAAGCCTGCATTGATCGCGTCAGCATCGGCGCATTTGCGGCGGCGCGGGCGCTATCGACGAACTTCTCTGAAACACCATGCTATGCATCACGCCCTTTCGATCAAGCGCGTGACGGTTTCGTAATTGCAGAAGGCGCTGGCGTGCTTGTTATCGAGAGCCTTGAGCACGCACTGCAACGTGGCGCCGAACCGATCGTTGAACTCGTCGGCTATGGCACCAGCGCTGATGCGTACCACATGACTTCAACACCTGATGACGGAGGAGGTGCACGCCGCGCAATGGAAATTGCGTTGAACCAGGCCAGAATCTCTGCCGCGGATGTGCAACACCTGAATGCACATGCCACATCTACTCCGATGGGTGATCGAAGTGAGCTCCGTGCGATCCAATCGGTCTTTGGTAGAACGCCAGGCCCGGCGGTTTCTGCAACGAAATCCTCTACCGGTCATTTACTTGGCGCAGCAGGAGGTGTTGAGGCGATTTTCACAGCATTGGCCGTGCGCGGCCAGATCGCGCCCGCGACATTAAATCTTGAGAACCCAGACCCGGAAGTTGAAGAAATTGATATCGTTGTTGGAAAGCCGCGAGAGATGGAGATCAACTATGCCATGTCAAACGGTTTCGGCTTTGGCGGGGTGAATGCCAGCGTTATTTTCAAGAAATACCAGTGATTAATCGGCACGATGATATCGAAGTGATTGAAAAGCTGAATCTTTTTTTGATTGCCGCAGATAAGCGAAATCAATGACGGGAGAGTTAATGGTATAGGCACGGAATTACGTCATCTCGCTGTTTTCTTGCCGTCGCTGAAGAGCTCCATTTCGCGCGTGCCGCTGAACGATTACGTATTGAGCAGTCACCACTGTCGCGCACAATCAAGGAACTGGAAGAGGACCCGGGTGAGCAGTTGTTCATCCGGCATCGAACGCCGGGCAGCCCCGCGAGCCCTCGCCTGCCCTGTCCGGGGAATAGAGCTCGATGGCGCAGAGGAGGCGGCCCCGCATGGCGCCCGACCCCATGCACGCAAAAGAGATCAAGCGTCTGGGCGGCACGGAAATATACCGAGCCCCATCTCAATCGGAAAAATTAACGTCCCATTTGATCAAAACGTTGGTCGCCGCTGGGTCACGCTAAGCGCCTGGGCAAGCGACCTTCGGGGGAACCCTCTGGAGCTCGCAAACGTCCTTTCACGCGAAACTTCGCCTAAACCAATCCATATTATTCTGGAGGGACAACATGTATTCGCCACTATCTCCCGCCCCGGCCCGGGCTGCCGCCGCTGCGTGCACGCGCCCGCGCCTGCGCCGTCTCGTGCTGTGCGCGCTTTTCGCCGCCGTCTCCAGCGCGGCCGCGCAGGAGTACCCGGACAAGCCCGTCAAGATCATCGTGGCGTACAAAGCCGGCGGCCCGATGGACGCGGGCGCGCGCGCCGTGGCGGCCGGGCTGACCAAGGCGCTCGGACAGCCGTTCGTGGTCGAGAACAAGACGGGCGCCGCAGGCCGCATTGGCACCGAGGCGGTCTACCGGTCGAAGGCAGACGGTTACACTTTAATGTACGCAATCGCCGATCAGCTCGTCATCAACCCGCACATCTTCCCCGACGTCGGCTACGACGTGGCGACGGCCTTCGAGCCCGTGGCACCGGTGGGCCGCATGCCGCAGGTGGTGGCGCTGGCGCCGGCTTTTTCCGAAACCACCGGACAGGGCCTCATCAAGAAAGCCAAAGCATCGCCAGGCAAAGTCAGCTACGCGTCGTGGGGCGTTGGCAGCCTGGCCCATCTGAGCGGCGTCATGATGGAGCAGATCGCCGGTCTCGAACTGCTGCACGTGCCCTACCAGGGCGGCGCGCCGGCGCAGCAGGCGCTCATGGCCGGCCAGGTCGACATGCTGCTGGTGCAGGTGCCTTATGCCGAGGCGCAGGCGAAGGCGGGCCGCATGAAGATCCTGGGCCTGAGCTCGCCCAAGCGCAACGCGCAGTATCCGCAGATCCCCACGCTGGACGAGCAGGGGTTCCCCGGCTACTCCGCCGAGACCTGGAGCGGCTTTCTTGTGCCCAAGGGCACGCCCGTAGCGGTGAAGAACACGCTGGCGCGGGCCATCCACGAGTTCGTCACCAGCCCCACCGGGCAGGCGCAGCTCAGGGATATCGGCTTCGAGGTAATGACCGAAGGCCCGGCCGAGTTCGGAGCGTTCATCCGCACCGAGTACGACCGTTGGGGCAAGCTGGTGCGAGAGCGTCACATCATGATGCAGTAGGACAACGCAGCCCGCTTCACAGGCTCATGCCAACGAAGCGGGCGGGTTATGCGGGGACAATGCCAGCGCTGTCGAACAGCGCATCGCGCTGGTGCTCGAAGCGGTGAGCCTGGTCAGCGAGCCAGTCAAGAATGGTGGGGGTCTGGGGATGTAAGGGGCTGCCGATGATGCGGTACGAACCCCGGGCGCGGATCCGGCGGCGAAACGGCACAAGCAACCGCCCTTGCAGCAGGTAGCCCAGGACAAGGGCGACCCGCGCCATGGCGATACCCTGCCCGCCCAACGCCGCCTGCACCGCCAGCTGAGACAGGTTGAACTGCGCTCCTTCGCTCAGCGCGGAGTCGCGGAACGGGACGGCAGCTTCACCAAGCCACTGCGCCCATTCCTCGGTAGGCGCGCCGCTCTCCGAGGGATCCGCGGCATGCAGCAGATTCTTGCCCTCCAGGTCCCGGGCATGGCGCAGATTCGGATGCGCCTGCATGAAGGCGGGCGTGGCCACCGGCACCAGCCATTCGTCGAACAGCTCCACGGCCTCCGGCGCCGCGGCTTCGCAGGTATCGAAACGCACGGCCGCGGCAATGCCCTCCCTGGCCATGAGCTCGCGATCGACTCGGGCGAATTCACCCACGATGCGCAGCGTCATGTGCGGATGGGTGCGATAGAAGTCCCCCAGCCGCAGTGTCAGCCACAGCATGGCGAAGGAAGGCGGCGAGCTGAGGTTCACGGGGCCCCGCTGGCCCGCCGTGCGCAGGCCGCGCACGGCCGTGTCCAGGTCCCTGAATGATTCGCAGGTGACCGCGAACAGCTCCTCGCCCCGCGGCGTGAGCCTCAGCCCTGAAGGCGTGCGCAGCAGCAGCGTGTGGCCCAGCCACTCTTCCAGCTTTTTCACCTGCTGGCTGACCGCGCCTTGCGACACGTGCAGCGCTTGTGCCGCCCGGGTAAAACTGCGCAAGCGCGCGGCCGCGTCGAAGCAACGCAGCCACGCCAGGGACGAAGGCGAAAGGCAGGATGAGCGGATCGCCTCCATGCGCGGCACCTAGAGCGTGTCGATCCAAGCCGTGATCGCCGCGTTCACGTCGGCCGGGCGGTCCTGCTGTATCCAGTGACCGGCGTCCGCCCAGAACTCCACCTTGGACTTCGGGTGGCGGAACCAGGTGCTCATGGCGGCGGCCTGGTCCTGCATGCGGCACAGGTGATAGACCGGCAAGTTCAGGCCGCGGCAAAAATCTTCACTGCGCCGGCCCACGCCCACTTGGTGGGGTCCCAGGAACAAGGGGCCGAAGGACTCGCGCACCACCGGCAGCGGCACGCCTTGCAGCCTGCGCGCATGCCAGCGTTTGAGCGCCACGGGCGTCGCGGCATCGTAGAAAGCCGCGAACAGCGCAGGGCCCACGACACCAGGATCGCCGTTCGCCAGATCGAGGGTGGCCTTCTCGAACACCGGCAACAAGGCGTCGGCAAAGCCTAGCGAGCCGTCGACCGAGACTACCGCGCTCACCAGGTCTGGTCGGCGGGACGCAAGGCGCGCAGCGATCTGCGCGCCCATCGAATGTCCGATGACAATGAAGCGCTGGCCAGGATACTTCGTGGCGATCAGCGCCTCGATGTCGGCAAGGTAGTGGTCCGGCGTGTACTGGCCGGCCCCCATCACTTCGGATCGGCCGTGCCCGCGCAGATCGACCGCGACCACACGGTACTTGCTCTCCAGCGCGGGCAACTGCCAGCTCCAGTCGTGCGAGTCGCAGGTCCAGCCGTGCAGCAGCATGACATTCCTGCCGGTGCCGGCCTCGGTGTGGAACAGTTTTGCGGCCGGACCGATAGCGGCCGACGCGCCGCTGCTGTCAGCCGCCATGGGGGGGGGAGCTGCCGCCGAGGCCTGTGTCGACGAGGCTTGGCGCGACAAGGCGGAATTCATATTCAAGAGCTTCTCCTCGTTGGTAGACAAGGAAAAGTTTAGGAACTGCCCATCCGGCCTATTGCCATGACGAGACACAGTATTGACGAAACGGGACACACTGCCGGCCCTTGCGGCCAACACCGCCATTAGCCGCGCTGGGGCGCGCCTCAACATCAAGTGTTTGCCCCTCGGCGGCGAAGGTTCCAATAATGGCCGGCATCGCGACAATGAATGAAGGACCAGAAAATGCGTGTGTTGGTGGCAGGATTCAAGCACGAGACAAACAGCTTCGGCGCGCATCGTGCCGATTGGGCTGCGTTCGAGCACGGAGGAATGTTCCCCAAGCCGGTACATGGGCCGGCCATGCTCGACATGGTGGCCAAAGTGGACATGTCGGCCACCGGCTTCGTGCGCGTGGCGCAGGCCGAGGGCTGGACGCTCGTGCCAAGCTTGTGGTGCGGCGCCGTACCCTCTTCCTATGTGACTGACGATGCCTTCGAGCGCATCTGCGATGTGATCCTGCAGGACGTGCGGCGCCTTGATTTTGACGCCATCTATCTCGAACTGCACGGCGCCGCCATGACCGAATCCTTCGACGACGCCGAAGGCGAGCTCCTCAGGCGCATCCGGGAAATCGTCGGCCCGGCCCTTCCCATTGTTGCCAGCCTGGACCTGCACGCGAACGTGACGCAGGCGATGCTCCAGCATGCCGACGCGATGGTGGCCTTTCGCACCTACCCGCACATCGACTATGTCAAGACGGGAGAGCGCGCCGCCGAACTGCTGCGCCGCCTGCTGCGCCGCGGCGAACGAGAGGCGCACAGCGCCCAGCGTCTGCCGTTCCTGATCTCCATCACGGTCCAGGGCACCGCGACCGAGCCGGCCAAAAGCTGCTACGAGCTTCTGGAGGAGGTCGATGCACGCTTGGGCACCGTCTCCAGCTTCTGCATGGGTTTCCCCGCTTCGGACTTCGGCGAATGCGGGCCCGTGCTGTGGGCTCATGGCGAACATGCGGAAGAAGCTGTCGCCGAGCTCCATGCGCGCATCGCGGAGCCTTCGCAATGGCGGCTGAATGCGCCGCCGGCCGCCGAAGCGGTGCGGGCGGCGCTCAAGCGAGCCGCCGCGACCCCGCGCGCAGTCGTCATCGCCGACACCCAGGACAACCCCGGCGTGGGCGGAACCGGTTCGACCACCGGCATGCTGCACGCTCTGCTTGAGGCTGGCGCGGGCCGCGCGTTCCCGCGCCGCGTGGCTCTGGGCGTCCTCTACGATCCGGCGGCCGCGGCGCTGGCGCATCAGGTGGGCGTGGGAAACCGCTTGCCATGCGCGGTAGGTGAATCGGTGCAGACCGCGACGGGACCGAGCGAGCCGCCGGTGGAAGGCGAGATCCGCGTGGTTGCGCTGTCCGACGGCGTCACCGTATTCAAGGGCCCGAAGATGACTGGCTTTCGCACGCAGCTGGGGCCCACCGCCTGCCTGGAGATCGCTGGCATCCTCGTGGTGGTCGCCAGCGCCCGCATCGGCGCGCAGGATCGCGAGCTGTTCCGCATGGTCGGCATTGAGCCGGAGGCGATGAAGATCATCGTCGTCAAGAGTTCGCACCACTTCCGCGCCGACTTCGAAGCGCTCGTCGAATCTCCGGGCAGCGACATCCTGTTCGCTCTCGCCCCCGGCATGTTCCCGGCCGATCCGGGTGACCTGCCCTGGAAAAAACTGTCTCCCGCAACGAGACTTCATCCCTGAAACCAGGACCTTCCCCATGACTGTTTACGACAAGCTCAGAGAGCTGGGCATCACCCTGCCCGCGCCACCCGCGCCTGCGGCCGCCTATGTGCCATTTGTCCGGTGCGAGCACCTCGTGTTCATTTCGGGCCACCTCGCTCGCAAGGACGGCACGCTGTGGGTAGGACAGCTGGGCAAGGACATGACCACATCGGAGGGAAAGCAGGCCGCGCGCGGCATCGCAATCGAGCTGCTCGGCACCCTGCACGCTGCGATCGGCGACCTGGAGCAGGTGAAACGGATAGTCAAGCTGACCAGTTTCGTCAACTCGACCAGCGACTTCACGGAGCACCATCTGGTGACCAACGGTGCGAGCGAGCTGCTGGTCGATGTGTTCGGACCTGCAGGCATGCATGCCCGCAGCGCAGTGGGGGTGGCGCAGATTCCCACCGGCGCGTGCGTGGAGATCGAGCTGATCGCGGAAATCGCCTCCGCCAAGCCTGCCGCTTAGCGCATCCGCTGGCTCACGAACCAATTAAGGAGAAGGAGTCTGCATGGACACTTTCGGTTCGAAAAAAACCTCCGCCGCGGCCGAGGCGCTGCCGGTGATCAGCCGCCGCGCCATGCTGGCCGCGCCGCTGCTGGCGCTGCCAGCGCGCGCGGCGCAGTCGCGCCCCCATGCCGCCTCTGACACCGCCTTCGTGCTGGTGCACGGCGCCTGGCACGGCGGCTGGTGCTGGAGCCGGGTCGTGTCTGCGCTCGCCCGCCAGGGGTTCCACCGCGTCTACGCGCAAAGCCTGACCGGGCTGGGCGACCGCTCGCACCTGCTGCGGCCGGACCTCCCGCTGCAGACCCACGTGCAGGACGTGGTGAACCTCGTGGCTTGGGAGAACCCGGACTCCATCGTGCTGTGCGGACATTCGTACGGCGGAATGGTGGTGACCGGGGCCGCGGAACATTTGCGCTCCCGGCTGCACGCCATTGTGTACCTGGACGCCTTCCTGCCGCACGCGCCGAACATGTCGCTGCTGGACATGAGCACCGCCGAGTCGCGCGCCAACCGCGAGGCCATCGCGCAGAGAAACGCCGGCCTGTTGCCTCCTTTGACCGCGGAGGCCATGAAGGTCAACCCGGCCGACCGGGCCTGGGTAGACGGCAAGTGCACGCCCCATCCCTTTCTCACCTTCAAGCAGGGGCTGCCGGCGGTGCGAGCGCATGAGCGCGTGCAGCGCAAGGTTTACGTGCGCGCGACGGCGTCTCCGTCGCCCGTGTTCGACCGCATCGCAAACGAACGCCGCCACCGGCCTGGGTGGCGCGTGATCGATCTTCCCTTCGGCCACGACTTGATGGTGGACGCCCCGCAGCAAGTCACGGACATCCTTGTCGGCGCACTTTGAAACTGAGGTAGGAAAATGATTCTTCGCATTGCAAGCCGCTCGCTTGCCATCCTGCTGGCGACAGCGTCTCTCACCCTGAACGTCCTGGCGGCCGAGCCCATCCATTTGATCGTGCCCACGCCGCCCGGCTCGGCCTCCGATGCGTTGGGCCGTGCCATCAGCACCCCCTGGAGCCAGATCGGAGGCCGGCCCGTGGTCATCGAGAACGTGGCCGGCGCGGGGGGCACCATAGGCACGGCCAGGCTGGTGCGCTCGCCCAATGACGGATCCACGCTGGCCATCCTCAGCTCCAATCATTCCATCAATCCGGCGCTCTACAAGAAGCTGCCGTACGACGGACTCACGGACGTAACGCCCATCATCATGATCGGCAACATTCCTTCCATGTTGGTGGCGAGTTCCGGCCTGGAGGCCAATACGGTCGCCGACCTGATCCGCCTTGCCCAGAGCGGCAAGAAGGAACTGGTCGAGGGTGTGGTAAGCGGTACCTCTTACCAGATGGCCAGCGAGATCTTCAAGCAGCATGCGGGCATCAGCACCAGCCGGATACCCTACAAGGGATCGGGCGAGGTCCTCAGGGACCTGATGGGAGGAGAACTGGACATCGGCTTCGTCGCGGCCCAGGCTGCGGCCCCCCTCGTTGCGGCGGGCAAGCTCAAGGGCATAGCCGTCACCACCAAAGCCCGCATCGATCTCGCGCCGCAGGTGCCCACAGCGGTGGAGAGCGGCTTGCCGAAGTTCCAGATAGACATCTGGCTCGGCGTCTTCGGACCCGCCGGAATGAACGCGGCAAGCATCGCGGCGCGGCGCAAGGAAATCGAGTTGGCGCTGGCGAAGCCCGAGGTCCGGCGCGCCATGCAACTTCAGGGCGTCGAAGCCATCCGCATGACGCAGCCAGAGATCCTGCCGTTCCTGAAGAGAGATCTCGAGCGCAACCGCGAGATCATCCAACGCATGGGCATGACCATCTACTGAGTGCTGCCTGGCGCCTCGAATGGCGCAGGACATGCCCCGTCCAGTCAAGCAGTCCGCGGCGCTGCGCTTATCTTGTCTCGAACTCTCACTGAAGGAAAAGAGATGAAGATGGAACAAGACGCGTTGCAACCGTGGCAGTGGTCCGAGCAGGAATGGCGCGGCCGGGTCAACCGGGTACGAGCGGGACGCCGGCTGCGCCCCCAAGCCTGGAAGGACGGCGCGCGCTTCGCCGTCGCCCTGGCGTTCGACTCGGACCACGAAACCAACGAACTGCGCGACGGCGCAAAGTCGGTGAACCGCCTGGCGTGGGGACAGTGGGGCAATCGCGTCGGCATCCCCCGCATTCTCGCCATGCTCCAGCGGCATGGCATCCCCGCATCATTCTACGTGCCCGCCGTCAGCGCATTGCTGTATCCGGATGAACAACGGCAGATCGTGCAGGCCGGCCACGAGGTTGGAGTACACGGCTGGATACACGAACTCAATTCCGCCCTGACCCTGGAGGACGAGCGCGACTTGCTGCGGCGCTCGGTCGATGCGCTGGAAGAAGTGACGGGGATCCGGCCCACCGGCTACCGGTCGCCCTCCGGGGACTTCTCGCCCCACACGCTGCAAGTGCTATGTGAACTAGGCTTTGCCTACGATTCGTCCATGGCAGCGGATGACGACTGCTACGAGCTGCTGATGGACGGACAACCCACGGGCCTGGTGGAGCTTCCCTTCGACTGGCTGCGCGATGACGCGGTGTATTTCCTGATGCACCGTTTCCAGGGGCTGCGCCCCTACACGCCACCCACGGATGTCTTTGACATCTTCAAGCGCGAGCTGGATGGCGCTCACGCCGAAGGCGGGCTGTTCGAGCTGACGATGCATCCGCACGTCATCGCCAACCGTTCGCGGCTGTGGATCGTCGACGAACTTATCAAGTACGCCCGGACGCTGCCAGGCGGCGTCTGGTTTGCACGACACGATGAGATCGTCCAGTTTGTCCGCGAGAACAGAGACGCGCCCCAATCCGAAAAATCCTAGCCCCATTCAGACAAATTTGTTTGTAGCTGGCCCCTACACTCATCACAGACTCGTTTTAAACATGGAATCCCTCTCGTGAGCCACCTTTTTTCTTCCTGGCAGATCGGACAGCTGCCGCTTTCCAATCGCATCGTCGTGGCGCCCATGGCGCAGTACTCGGCCCAAGACGGCAGCGCCACCGACTGGCACGCCGTGCACCTGGGCCAGCTCGCCTTGTCAGGCGCTGGCCTGTTAATACTGGAAGCCACCGCGGTCGCGCCGGAGGGCCGCGCCACCCCGCGGGACCTGGGCCTGTATTCCGACGACAACGAGGCCGCCCTGGCACAGGCGCTGAAGTCGGCGCGCGCCCACTCGCCGATCAAAGTCGCGATCCAGTTGGGCCACGCAGGACGCAAGGGCTCCAGCCACGTGCCCTGGGAAGGCGGCAAGCAGATCCCGTCCACACAAGCGGACGGCTGGCGCTGCGTCGCACCGTCCGCCATACCCCACGCACAAGGCGAGGAGACGCCCATCGAACTCGACGCCGCGGGCATGGCGCGCACCCTCGAGAGCTACGCCCAGGCCGCACGGCGCGCCGCACAGCTGGGCATAGACGGCATCGAGATCCATGCGGCCCACGGCTACTTGGTGCACCAGTTCCTGTCGCCAATCTCCAATCGGCGCACCGACGCGTACGGCGGCACCCTGGAGAACCGCATGCGGTTCCCCCTGCAGGTGTTCGATGCGGTACGCGCAGCTTTCCCCGCCGAGCGGCCGGTGTGGGTGCGCGTCTCCGCCACCGATTGGGTCGAGGGTGGCTGGGACGTGGAGCAGACCGTCGCTTTCTTGAAGGCGTTAAAGACGCACGGCTGCGCCGCCGTCCACGTCTCTAGCGGTGGCGTGTCGCCACAGCAGAAGATCATTCTGGGCCCCGGCTACCAGGTAGCGTTCGCCGAACGCATCAAGGCGGAAACTGGCTTGGCCACCATCGCGGTGGGCCTGATCACCGAACCAGAACAGGCCGAATCCATCCTGGCCCAGGGCCAGGCCGACGCCATCTCGATCGGCCGCAGAATTCTATTCAACCCGCGTTGGCCGTGGCACGCGGCCGCTGCCCTGGGCGCGCAAGTCGACGCGCCGCCGCAGTACTGGCGCTCGCAGCCGCAGCAGTACAAGGATCTGTTCCGAGGCGCGCGCCTCGGCATGCGCTGATGCCCCATTCTCTCCTTTTACTTTTTCAGAACCATGACCCGACCTTACGCACCCAAGAACCAGGAACTCTTCGACCAAGGGCTGGCCACGCGCCGCGCCGTGCTGGGTTCCGAATACGTCGACGCCTCTATCAATAACGCCACCGACTTCAACATCGACATGCAGGAGCTGGTCACGCAGTATTGCTGGGGCGACGTGTGGAACCGCCCGGGACTGAGCCGCCGCGACCGGTCGCTGCTGAATCTGGCGATGATCACAGCCCTGAACCGCCCGCACGAGCTGAAGCTGCACGTGCGCGGCGCCATCAACAACGGCTTGACGCAAGACGAGATCAAGGAGGTACTCCTGCAGGCCGCCATCTACTGCGGCGTGCCTGCGGCGATCGATTCTTTCCGGGTCGCGGGCGAAGTGTTCAAAGAAATGAAGCGCTGAGGCCCGCCGCATGACTCAAATCGGATTCATAGGCCTGGGCATGATGGGCGTGCCCATGGCCGACAGGCTGCTCGACCGAGGGTTCACGCTGACGGTGCAAGACGCCGACCGCGCCCGGCAGGAAGGTTTTCTTGCGCGGCACCCGAACGCCCGCGGGGCCCACGGCGCTCGGGACTTTGCCGCATGCTCGGCGCTCATCACAATGCTGCCGAACTCGGACATCATCGATGAGGTCGTCCTGGGGTTGCTGCCGCACCTCGTGGCCGGAACAACGATCATCGACATGAGTTCCGCAGACCCGAACCGCACGCGGACCCTGGCACGCAAACTGAGGGAAAAGCAGGTGGACCTGATCGACGCTCCGGTGTCCGGAGGCGTCAAGAAGGCGGTGGCCGGCACATTGGCCATCATGGCGGGCGGCGACCCCGAAGTGCTCCAGCGCACGCGCCCCCTGCTGGAGGCCATGGGGACGAATATCACGCACGTCGGGCCGGTGGGCGCGGGGCATGCGTTGAAGGCGCTGAACAACTACGTTTCGGCCGCGGCGTTGATCGCCACGGCGGAAGCCATCCACGTCGGCGCCGCCTTCGGCATCGAACCGCCGGTCATCGTGGACGTCATCAACGCTTCCACGGGCAGGAACAACACCACCGAAAACAAGGCGCGCCAGTTCATGCTGAACGGCGCCTTCAACTCCGGCTTCTCGCTCGCGCTGCAAGCCAAGGACGTGGGTATTGCCACCGCATTGGGCCGTGCGATGGGCAAGTCCATGCGGCTGGGCGAGCATGTCGATGCGATCACGCACGCGGCAGCCGATGAGCTGGGGCCGGCGGCTGACCACACCGAGCTTTACCGCTACGTCGATTGACATCCGCCAATCGGAGTGGCATCGTGCTGGCGGAATCGCCAGGAGCCTCAGCCATGGATACCACAAAAGGCAGGACGGTTCGCAGCGCCACCCTCTTCGGCTACGCCGAAGCCGCCCGTGAAGTGGGCTTGGACCCGCACAAGATGTACGCGCGCGCGGGCATCGATGCCCGCGCCATCCAGGACCCCGAGCACCCAATCTCCTTCGATGCCTTCCTGCGCCTGCTGGCCGAATCAGCCCGCCTGTCCGGATGCCCGGATTTCGGCACGCGCGCCTCGGTGGCGCGCGGCACGCCGAACTACGGGCCCGTCAGTCTGCTGATGCGTGAAGCGGAGTCGGTCGAGGCGGCAATCAACTTCTACACCTCACACCTCACGCTGCACGGCGATGGGACATTCATCGAGCTGGACAAGCGCTTCCGCAACCCGATGATCTTCGTGGAGATCTCGGCGCAGAACCTGCAAGAATCCTTCCAGTGCACGCAATACGCTTGCGTCGGCATCACCATGACCCTGCGCTGGCTGCTGGGCGGTGAGTTCCAGCCCACCACGATGTCCTTCGCCTTCCCCAAGCCGACCAACGCGCCAGCCATCCAGCGTTTCTTCAAGTGTCCCATCCTGTGGAAGCAACTGGTGTCCGGCCTGGTCATCGACCGAAGTGTGCTGCAGCGGCCACTGGTGACATCGCCGCCCTTCTTGCGGAAGCTGGCCCTGGATCAATTGGCGCCCCTACTCAAGCGCCCGCCCAACAGCTTTGCCATGAAGGTCAGCCGGGTGGCTAGGCGCCTGCTCGATGAGGGCAACTGTGATGCTCAGACGGTGGCGGACCATTTCGAGATCGACCGCCGCACGCTCAACCGCCGGCTCTCTCGCGAGGGCGAGACCTTCTCCAGCATCGTACAGAGCGTGCGCGCCGAGATCGTCTGCAGGGCGCTGGCCGGCTCCGAATCACCATTGACGCAGGTGGCCGACGCGGCGGGCTTCGAAAGCCTCAGCTCGTTTTCGCGCTGGTTCAAGCAATCGTTCGGCTGCTCCGCCTCGGATTGGCGCGGCAAGCAGGCTTCGCGGCCAGGTGTCGCGCCCGGCCCCTCTCTCGCCAGAGACGCCCACGCGGGGCAACGCCACGAAATTGATCGAACCCGAGCACGCTAGGAATGTGCTTCACGAATGTCCTCTTGCCGCGGTGCTCGGCATGGCGACCCATATGCCAAATGCGGCATATGGGCCGCTGCCCCAGGCCGGGTCAGCGGCGGCGGCCCAGCCCGATGACGAGTACACCCACCACGATGGCGGCAACGCCCGCCCAGGCCGGAATCGCCACCGACTTCTCGGTTTCGGCCGTGGCCTTGACCGAACCGATCTGCAGCACGGTTTCTTCGCTGGTGTAGTTAAAGCCCTTGTAGACCAGCGCCGCCGCGCCCAGGGCGATCAGCACAATGCCTACGATAGTCGCCGGTTTCATCGTTGTGTCCTTTTTCTGGTGAATGACGATGCGCCGAAAGATACCGGAACGCCCGCCCACTGTCCGTGACAGAACGTGTCGTGTCAATGAGGGAACCACATGGGGCGCCATGTCGGCGGCACTCGTATAGAATCAACCCTTTTGCCCGACGCCATGTGGTTCAAGAATCTCAAGATATACCGACTGTCCGCGCCCTGGACGCTAACCGGGGAGCAGCTTGAAGAAAGCCTGGCCCGGCATGCCTACCAGGCTGGCAACAATCTCGAAATGCAAAGCCTGGGTTGGGTTTCGCCGCGCGAAAACGCGGCCCTGTCGCATACGGTGAACCAGCAGATACTGCTCTCACTGCGCGCCGAAAAGAAACTGCTGCCGGCCACGGTGGTCAACCAGGTGGCCCGCGCCCGCGCCCAGGAAATCGAAGAGCAGCAAGGCTACAAGCCTGGCCGCAAGCAAATGAAGGAAATCAAGGAGCGCGTCACCGACGAGCTTCTGCCCAAGGCCTTCAGCATCTATCGCGACACGCGCGTCTGGATCGATCCGGTGAACCATTGGCTGGTCATCGATGCGGCCGCATCCGCCAAGGCTGACGAAGTCATCGGCCTGCTGGTCAAGACCATCGACCCGCTACCCCTGGAAAACCTGTACGTGGCGCAATCGCCCGCGGCCGCCATGACCGGCTGGCTGGCGGCCGACGAAGCCCCGGCTAATTTCGGCATCGACCAGGACACCGAACTGCGCGCCTCGGGCGAAAGCCGCGCGGCCATCCGCTATGTCAAGCATTCCATCGATGCCGACGACGTGCGGCGCCATATCCAGTCTGGCAAACAGTGCACCCGCCTGGCCATGACCTGGGCCGATCGTGTGTCGTTCGTGCTGACCGAATCCCTGGACGTCAAGCGCGTGGCGCCGCTCGACGTACTGAAGGAAGGCAACGACACCGTCATGCAGAATGACGACGAGAAATTCGATTCCGACATGGCGCTCATGACGGGTGAACTGGCCAAGCTGCTGGCCGACCTTACCGCCGCGCTGGGCGGCGAAAAGCGCATCTGAGCGGCGGGCGGCCCCGCCGCCCGCCCGCACGGCCGCGCCTTCAATCCAGCCCGTGGAAGGCCGAATCGTCGGGGCCGATGTGCGACGGATGTTTCCAGGTCACGTCGCGCATTGAATGCTGTACCAGGCCTTCGACGCCCAGCAGCACGGCGAAGATCGCCATGCGGATGGGAATGCCGTTGTCAGTCTGGCGGAAAATCGCCAGGCGCGGATCGTCGTTGAGGTCGGTGCTCAGGTCGTTCGCGCCCGGCCGGCTGTCGCGCGGCAGCGGATGCATGACGATGGTTTCGGGCCCGCAATGGGCGTCGATGATGGCGCGGTTGATCTGGAAGTCGGGCGTATAGCCCTCGCTTTCTTCATTGGCGAAGCGCTCTTTCTGCACCCGCGTGGCATAGATGACGTCGGCGCCGGCCAGCCCGTCGGCCAATGAGCTTTTCTGTTCGATGACATTGCCGTTGCGGCTGGCTTGCTCGATGATGTACGCAGGCATTTCAAGCCCGGGCGGCGAGATCAACGTGAACTTGATGCCCTTGTACAGCGCCAGCAACTTGATCAGCGAATGCACGGTGCGACCGTATTTCAGATCGCCCACCATGGCGATGTGCGCGCCGTCGAGCAGCTTGCCCAGCCGGGAAAACTCGGTCAGGATGGTGTACAGGTCCAGCAGTGCCTGGCTGGGGTGTTCGCCTGGGCCGTCGCCGCCATTGACCACCGGAATATTCGTGGCCTGCGCGAACTCGGCCACCGACCCCCGGTCGGGGTGGCGCACCACCATCGCATCGACATACCCGCTCATCACGCGGCTGGTGTCATAGATGGATTCGCCCTTGGCCATGGACGAAAACGTGAAGCCGGTGGTATCGCACACCGAACCGCCCAGCCGGCAGAAGGCCGCGCCGAAGCTCACGCGCGTGCGCGTGCTGGCCTCGAAGAACAGATTGCCCAGCACGGCGCCTTCCAGTACGCGCGACACTTTCTGCCTGCGGGCTATGGGCTGCATCATGTCGGCGACGCGGAACAGGTCTTCGACGGACTCACGCGAGAACTGATCGACAGAAATCAGCTGATGCTTGCCCTCCACCGCGATGCGATCACGCAATGGGCCGACTTGCGCGCTTTGCGTATATTTTTCCAGCAAGGCATTGTTCTGCACGATTTCGCTGACGAAACGCTCCACGACTTCGGGCATGGTGCGAAACTCTTGCGAGCCCTCGGGCAATAGCCAGGTATCCAGGGCGCGCCGCTTGACGCCGATGCGCGTGGCGAAGACATCACGCGTGAGGTTCAGGCGACGCATGGCGTCGCGCAGGAAAGCTTGCTGGGAAATAGACATGGCGGGCCCCGGGCTGAAAAAATATACGCAATGCGTATATTAAACCGGGCAATTTAGGCGCCGCAAGCGATTTTCAGAACTTCGTGGCGCGCACGGTATACGCAGTGCCTATCGAGTCGCCGGAAGCGTCGAACGCCACGCCGACCGACAGCCAGCAACCGGCCGCGAACGCCGCCAGGCTGACGATATACGCCAAGGCGCCCAACCATACCGCGGCCGCCATGCACCGGCGCGGCGGCCGGGCGGCCGACATGCCGGCTTGCGCCAGCCCCCAGCACAGCATGGCGGCGCCACATGCCACCACGCCCACGAGGAAGACCGCCAGCGGCAGGCCCAGGTCGGGCGGCGCGACGTCCGCGCCCAGCACGCCCAGGCTGAAGGCCACTTCAACCAGCGCGCCGATGGCATTGAGCCAACCCAGCCAGCGTGCCGCGGCGCCCAAGGGCGCATACGCGCGAGCTGCGTCCGCCCCCGGCGTCAGTTCGCCAGCGGCCGGCATACCGGGGTTGCACTCTGGATAGAGGCCTGGGCGGCCTGCACTTCCGCCTGGTCCCAGGGCGCGTCGCCCAGCACCATGACGGTAGCCTGGGACGTGGCCGGGCCGTCGGGCTGCGCACGGATGATTTCGAGGATCTTGGCCGGCTCGGTTTTCTTGTAAATGCGGATTTCGTTGGGCGCGCCCTTTTGTCCCAGGCTGTGATGCGACATATAGACGACCCCATACGGGTGGCGCCGCTGTTCGTGACACACGCGCACGTATTCGCCAGCGCGGCGATAAGCCGCCTGGAAATCAGCCTGCACCGGGAAAGTAGCCGTGGCGCCCGGCGGGTCGCCGGACAAGAGCCCCTTGCTGGCGCAGCCGCTGAGCGCGACTGCGGTAATAGATATTGCCAGGCCCAAGATGCGCATATTCATTTCCGCCGAATCAGTCCAAGCAGGCATTATGCATCAGCCCTGCGGCGCTACGGACGTGAAACGCCACCACGCCCGGCCTGGCCGGACGCGGCGGTGGACGCGAGGGTCAGTCGGCGGCCTTCTGGATTTTTTCGCCACCGCGCTCGATGTCTTTGCCGGCACCGGCAATGGTGTTGCAGCCCGCGGAAACGGCCGCAATGGCTAGCAGCGCAACAAGCAGGATTCTGTTTTTCATGATTTCTCCTTGGCACGGTGAACAACCCGGGCGCGCACGGTGCGCCCGGTGCCGGATCGCAGTAAACCGGCAACGCAATCATGCACCGTTTTCCGCCAAACCACCAAGAACAATGCGCAAGCGGCCACGCCGGCGCGGCAATGGTATAGCATGGCGATATGCAGAATGATCCCCCGTCCTCCGGCGCCGGCGGCACCGAAGAATGGGGCTGGCAACAGCCCCATTGCCGCGGCCAGGCCGCCCTGGCGCTGTTCATCGACGACCTGCACCGCGTGCTGCAGGCGCATGCCGCGCAGCAGCTGGTGGCCGCCGCGCCGCTGGCCGCCGCGCAAGAGCAGGTTGACGCGCTACTTGCGCACTATGTCGAATCGGGCAAGGCGCCCGATATTTTTGACGGGCAATCGGTTACCTTGAAAGAAGGCATAGACCGCGACGGCGTGTCGCATACCGTGCCGATTTTTTCGCCGCGCCTGAAGCAGGCGCTGGTGGCCATGCTGGGCCGCCCGGGCGGCGGACGCGCTTCTTAGCGCTACGTAGGCACGGCGGCGCCGGCGGCCTCTTGGCGCGCCACGGCCTGCATCGGGCCACTCCAGGGCGGGGTATCGAGCGCCAGGCGAGTTTCCTGGAAGCCGCCCAGGCCACTACGCAGCAGTCCGCTTTGCAAGGCCTGGCCGATAGCGCGCCGGCACAGCGTTTCGAAATCATCCGACAACGACTGAAATGCCCCGTCGGGAATGCGCAGGCGCAGACCGGCGTCGGCCTGCGTGACGCCGGCGTTGCCAATGTGCACATGGGCGGGATAGCCGTGCGGGCACCACACGCCTACGTAGTAGCTGCCTTGCGGCCCGAGGTCGGCGATGTAGCCCGGATGATCATACTTGGCAGTGCCCATGGCGCGTCTCCTGGAAAGTCCACCGGTCGGCCCAGGCATGGTATCTCAAGCACTGCTCGGCATGCAAAAACAAAAGCCCGGCGCTTGGCCGGGCTTTTGAAAACTGGTTGCGGGGGCAGGATTTGAACCTACGACCTTCGGGTTATGAGCCCGACGAGCTGCCAGACTGCTCCACCCCGCGTCTGATGTTTGAAATCATAGCATATTTCGCGCCGGCCCGCAGCAGGCGTCGGGCCAGCACACGCCATCGGCTGGCTGGCCGCAGGCATAACAGCCTGGCCTGGGATTCGGCGCAGACCTGGACCGGCACGGCCTGTTCGCACACGTACGATTCACCCTGCCCCATGGCCACGTCAACGATATAAGGCCAGGGTTCGTCGTAGCCGCGGATGGGCTCGCTGCGCCGCACACGGCCTTCGATGCATACCAGGACCATGCCAGAGGTGGCCAAAAAATTGCGGGTCTCGCCGCGTTGCAACACAAGCAGGCGGGTCGGGAGGAATGATTCGGCGGTCATGGCGGCATGTCCCAGCGGGTGATGAAAGCAGCTTCCAGCTTACGCATGGCGCTTGCGCCGGGACAGACACACCGTTCGGGTTTCTGTACCGCAACAGACAAGGGATTTTTCATCTGTTATGGTTTGCTTTCCCAGGAACTGTGCCTTACGGCGGCCGCCCCGCCGGGAGCATGATGCTTGCATGGACGCCCAACCTCTTTACCAGCGCCTGGCCGACCACTATCGGCGCGCCATCCAGAGCGGCGTGCTGGCTCCAGCCGAGCGCATGCCCTCGGTACGCTCGCTGGTCCGCACCCACCGCGTCAGCCTCTCGACGGCGCTACAGGCCTGCCGGCAGCTCGAAGACGACGGCCTGATCGAAGCCCGGCCCCGCTCGGGTTATTTCGTGCGGCCGCGCCATCGCGCCGGCATGCTGCCCGCCCAGGAGCCAGACCTGAAACAGCCGCTGGACCCGGCCAGCTATGTGGGCATCCACGACCGGGTGTCAGACTTCATCGCCCAATGCGAACGGCATGCCACCAGCGTAGACCTCGGTCTGGCATCGGCGTCGCCAGCGCACTACCCGGCCGATGCGCTCAAGCAGGCCATGATCCGCACCCTGCGCGGCCAGCCCGACATCCTGGTCAAGCGGGTGCCCCCGCTAGGCCACCCCGAATTGCGCAGCGTGCTGGCCCGCCGTGCGCTGGATCTGGGCATGAACCTGGCGCCGGACGAAATCGTCGTCACGCATGGCTGCATCGAGGCGCTGAACCTGGCATTGCGCGCCGTGGCGCGGCCGGGCGATACCGTGGCGGTCGAATCGCCGGTGTATTTCGGACTGCTGCAGGTGCTGGAAAGCCTGGGCATGCGCGCGCTGGAAATTCCCACCAGCCCGCAGCGCGGCCTGTCGGTGGACGCACTGGAGCTGGCCATGCAGACCCACCCGCACCTGCGCGCGGTGGTTGTCGTGCCCAACTTCCAGAACCCCCTGGGCTGCGTGATGCCCGATACCGAGAAAGCGCGGCTGGTGACCCTGTGCGAACGCCACCAGGTCGCCCTGATCGAAGACGATACCTACGGGATGCTGTGCGATGACAACCAGCCGCAGCCCGCGGTCAAGTCGTGGGACCGCACGGGCAACGTGATCTATTGCGCCTCGATGCACAAGACACTGGCGCCGGGCATGCGGCTGGGATGGATGACGGGCGGCCGGTGGAGCTCGCGCATTGCCATGCTGAAGTTCGCGCAAAGCCGCCCCAACGAACCGCTGGCGCAGGCCGCGGTGGCGGAATACATGGGGTCCAAGGCATACGACCGCCACCTGGCGCGCCTGCGCCGGCAGCTGAAGGCGCAGCGCGAGCTGCTGGCAGAGGCCATTGCCCGGCATTTTCCAGCGGGCACGCGCCTGAACGTGCCGGAAGGCAGCATGCTGCTATGGATAGAAATGCCGGGCCAGCGATCGAGCATGCAGGTCTTCGAGCAGGCCCTGTCGCAAGGCATACGCATCGCGCCAGGCATCATGTTCTCGAACTCGGACCGCTACAGCCACTTCCTGCGCCTGAGTTGCGGCTCGGCGCATACGCCTGAACTGGCGCAGGCGGTGCGCACGCTGGGCGGCATCGTGGCGGCCGCCGACGAAAGACGCAGCGGCGTCACGAATTGAGCGCGATATGCAAGCGCTTGTTGCACAAGGAAATTTCCCGGCTGTGCCCAGGCTATCCCAAGACTTGTCCACAGAAGCTGTGGGTAAACTGGGCTATTTGAGCGCGGCCTGCACTGCGTCGCGCACGCTTTCGAAGCCCGCCACATACTGCGGGTTCTCGGAGCGCGCCAGCAAGCTGGAGTAGTTCTGTTCGAGCTGGGCCTCGATGGCCTCGCGCAGCCCCGGCGACGACTTGGCCAGGTGCAGCATCGACGACAGGACGGCGTTCAGCGCATCGATGCGGCCGCCCTGGTGCGAAATGGTGTGGACGATAACGGCGATTTGTTCCTGGATATCCATATAGCCTCGCAAGATGAGTTTCCTGGCGGGCATCCTAGCATGCGGGCCGCTTGGCAAAGCGGCCGCCGGCACGCTAGCATTTGTGCATGGAACCGCCATGCCGCGCGCGCCGGCCGGGCCAGTCCCGCGACGCGTCCGGCCACACCGGAGCCTCGCCATGAAAACCCTGCAGCACTATGTCCCGCCCAGCCCACTGGCCCTGCGCGGCCTGCAAGATGCGCTGGGATACAGCAACACGCAAATGGCCCAGTTGGCCGGCCTGGACGACGCGGCGGCCTGGCAGGCGTTCACCGCCCCCTCTACCGTTCACCGCCTGGGCAAGCAGCGCGTGTTCTACATGGCCGCGCGGCTGGCGCTGGAGCCCGCCCAATGGCGCGCCGTGCTCGCGCGCATGCGCACCATAGGCGCCCGCTTCGACGACCACGACGACGCCCCGCCTCCGCCGCTGACCGGCGCGTACGCCAGGCGGGGCGCCGGCCGGGCCGTTACGCGCGAGGCCAAGCTGGGCATGACCCTGGTCAGTGCAAGCGGCGCCTTCCACGAAATGGAGCAATTGCGCGAATTCGCGCACTTCGCCGACGACTACGGCGTCAGCCAGTTTGTCGACAGCGCCTGCTACGATGGCCGGACCGACACCTGCCGGTTCACGCTGAAAGACACCGAGCATCTTGCGCCAGCCCAGAAAGACCGGATATTCGACGCGGCTGCCAAGACCATCGCGCAGTTCGAGTTCGACGGGCGCATCTATCATGGCGGACTGCCCACCGAGCCCGACTGAGGCGGCACATTGACTTGCCGCGCGGCGGGCCTGTATTTTGCGAACAGCGCCCTGCCCGCCTATTCCGCCATGCCCGACAAACTCGATGCCACCGACCGCCAATTGCTCAGCCTGCTGCAAGCCAACGCGCGCGAGCCCGCCGCCATCCTGGCGCGCAAGCTGAACCTGGCGCGCAGCACGGTCGTGGGCCGCCTGGCGCGGCTGGAACGCGAAGGCGCCATCGCTGGCTACGGCGTGCGCCTGGGTCACAAGCTGGAAGACGCCGCTGTGCGGGCGTACTGCTTCATCAGCGTGCTGCCCAAGACGCCGGCGGCGGTAATACGCGAGCTGAGCAAGATCCCCGAAGTGGAAGAGATCTCGTCGGTGAGCGGGCCATTCGATTACCTGGTGTTTCTGCGCTGCGAAACCCACGAGCAGCTTGACGACCTGCTCGACCACATCGGCCTGCTCGACGGCGTCAAGCAGACCCAGACGTCGATCGTGCTCAGCCGCAAGCTCGACCGCCGCAATGCCATCGGCGCGCGCTGAATGCGCCGCGCCGGCATGCCCGCTTGCACGATAGCCATCCGGTGCTTTGTAATAGCGCTGATCTCATTCGTGGACTCTTCATGCTGCTTCGCCCTCTATCCTGCGCCTTCGCGCTTTCCCTGCTTTGCGCGTGCTCCAGCATGAGCACGGTATCCGCCACTGGCGAACACACCTATCGCGTCACCTACAATGCCGGCGCCAGGTTCCAGACCTGGGTCGAAGTCAAGAACATCGCCCGCGAGCAGGCCGAAGCTCACTGCGCGTCGCTGGGTCAGCGCCTGTCGCAGCCCAAAATCAGCTCGAATCACGCTACCGGCCTGATGCCCAAGGAAGCCACCATCGACTTTACCTGCGTGGCCAAGCCAGTTCCCCAGACAGGCGCAGCGGCAGGCTCATAACACGGCGCGCATGCAAATCCGGCGCCCCTGGAGGCGCCGGATTTGCATGCCATGTGGCTTATGTCACGGCACTATGGCGCGCAGTTGCGCGCGCCTGCGTCAAAGGTCGAGCTTGGCGATTTTCGCGCCTTCCAGCGACACACCCGCCATCAGCCCGCCATTGTTCATGACGAACCCGACGATCGGCTGCTTGGCGGTATTGGTGTCGATACGCCCGTTGGCGCCCACATTGGCCACCGCCACCGACGCATCGGCGCCCACGGTCCAGCCATTGCTGCTGCGGAACTGCTGCAACGCCTCGTCGGTCATGAAAAGCAGCACGACGGCCTTGGACTGCGCCCCGGCCTGGAAGCCAATCGAACCCGCGGTGGTGCTGTAGTAGCCGGCATTCGTGCCGCCTACGCGCAACACGCCCTTGCCATGCTGGGCCCCCACAATGAAGCTGGCGCTCAGCACCGACGGGAACACCAGCACCCCCTTGGCGCGCTGGACCAGGTCTTTGGCCTGCGGCGATGTCTCGTACAGCTTGCTCAGGGTGGCATCCGCGCCGCTGTTGATCTCCTGGCGCTGTTCGGTCGCGCTGGCCGACGCCTCGGGCTTGGTGGTGGTGCAGCCCGCCAGCACCAGCCCGGCCAGGGCCAGGCTTACCGCAGCCGTGGCGGCGCGTCGCAAGGTGGAGGATGTACTCAGCATGGAACTCTCCTATTGTTCTTGAAGGGACGTCTTCCACTGTACTCGCCTGCCTGCGGGCGGGAAGCCTATCCAGGCAAGACATCCCTGCTAATTGCAACAAGGGGATTCGCCACGAGCGGGATGGCGCTTGCTGGTAGTTCCCGGTTACGACTGGCCACAGGCCGGCAGGTCAGCGGCCCAGTGCGTAGGCCGGTCGGCGCGGGTCGGCAGCGCCCCAGCGTATGCCGCTCGCGGTGTCGTGGCGCACCACGCACATGGCGCCCGCCCGCCAATTGCGGTCGCGCCACCATTGCACCGTATGCTCCATGCCCGCCAGGGCATCGCCGCGCGTACTGCACCAGCTCGGGCAAGGTGTGGTGAGGAAAGGCCGGGATGGGCTCGCATCATCAGCTACAGCGTTCTCCATCAAAGCCCTCCCTTGAGTCCGGCCATGAAGGCCTATTCTGCAAAGCGCGCAAACCGGAATGGGCGCGCATCCGCGCGCGGTGTGCGTCCCAGCACCAAGTCAGCCATGAACTCGCCCGCGGCCGGCCCGATGCCGAATCCGTGCCCGGAAAAACCCGACGCCAGGAAGAATCCCGGCACGGCATCTACCGGCGACATCACTGGCAAGGCATCTGGCGTGACATCGATATAGCCGGCCCACGAGCGGCCGATCCGGGCGCCGCGGAACACGGGAAACGTAGTGGTCAACCGCCGCCATGCAGTCTTGATCGCCTGCGGCGACGCGACCGGGTCCAGCACTCGGCAGCGCTCGAACGGGCTGGGGCCGTCGAGCGCGAAGCGGCGCGGAATAGCCAGCTCTTCAAAAAAACGCTTGCCGAAACGCACCTTGACGAAGGCATTGTTCGCCAGCCACGCGCGCATGAACTTGCCCATCAGGCGAAAGCTGTCGGGCACCACATCGGCCATCGACGCGCCGAACTGCGACACGGTATAGCCGCCGTCGGCACGCTTGCGGCAGGTGAAATCGAGCGCGTTCACCGTAGCCGCCAGCGGCGCCTCGAAGGGCTGCGTGCGCAGCACCGAGCCCCTGACCTTCAGTTGCGGAAACTCGACGCCGCTATTGCCGCAGAACAGCCGCGACCAGGCCCCGCCGGCCAGCACCACCGTGCTCGCCCGCACCCGCCCATGCTCGGTGACGAGACCGGCCACGCGGCCAGCTTCGAGATCCAGCCCACGCACCGCGCAGTGCTCGAACACCACGGCACCATGCTGGCGGGCCAGTCCGGCGATGCCCTGGGTGGCCATGCCCGGCTCGGCCACGCCATCCGAGGCGCTATACAGCGCCCCGCTCCAGGGCCGCGGAGATTCAGGCAGGTACCGCAAGACCTGGGGGCGGTCCAGCATCATGGCATCGAGGTCGAATGCTCGCGCGGCATACAGCCACTGATGGTGGCGCACCGCATCGCGGCTGCGCTCCTGCAGATACAACATGCCGGTGCGGCGAAAGCCCACCTCGGTACGCGCCTGGATATCGCCCCACAATTGCCTGGCCCGCAAGGCCAGCGGCACTTCGGCCGGATCGCGGTCGAGCGTGCGCACCCACCCCCAGTTACGCGACGATTGTTCGCCTGCCAGCACGCCCTTCTCGAACACACTGACCCGCACCCCAGCCTGCGCCAGGGCATAAGCGGTGGCAATCCCGATAATGCCGCCCCCGATAATGGCCACGTCGACGGCCGAGGGAAGTGCTTGAGGCGCAGAGGTCATATCGTATATCGATAACTATCATTTGATATACGATTATTATTTAGTGCATCAACTCATTTGGCAATGGTTCGCCCTGCGTTGTTTTAGCGCGTCAACTATCGTAGCGAGGTGTTGTAACATCGCCGCTCAATAAACTTCATGCGATAGGCGATAGGCCGCCACAGGCCGGTTGCCGGGAAGACACTCATGGCCGAATCGGCGTTGTTTATCCAATCCCTGGAAAAGGGATTGGCCGTGTTGCAGGCCTTTCGCACCAGCGAAACCATGAACCTGCGCGAGATCGCGCAGGCCTGCCGGATTACCAGCAGCTCGGCGCAACGGGTGGCCTATACGCTGGAACAGTGCGGCTACCTGAAGAAAGACCCCCACACCAAACGCTTCCGCGTCACCGTGAAGGCGGTCGGGCTGGGCTACAGCTACCTTGCGCGCGAGCCGCTGTTCCAGAACGCGCACGCGGTGCTGCACCAGCTGAACCAGGAATGCGGGGAAATCGTCAATTTGTCTGTGCCCGACGAGGGCGACAACATGGTGTTCGTAATGCGCGTGCCTACGTCCAAGCACATTCCCATCTACATGCCTGTGGGGACGCGCATTCCGATGCTGGCGTCGTCGTCCGGCCGCGCCATACTGGCGCACCTGCCAGCCGGCCAGCTCGAACGCCAGTTGGAAGCGGCGCGGCTGCAAAGACACACGCCGCACACCACCACCGACCCCGCCACACTGCGCCAACTGGTCGATGAAGCGCGCGAGCATCGTTACGCCTATGCCGACGAGGAATTCTTCCAGGGCGATGTCAACGTGGCAGCCGCAATCTTGAACGAAGACAGCCAGCCAATCGCCGCCGTCAATATTTCGGTGCCGAAGCCTCGCTGGACGCTGGAACGAGCCCGCCAGGACCTTGCGCCGCTGGTGATTCGCGCCGCCCGCGCCATCAGCAAGAATGCAGCTTGATCTACCGCAAGAACCATCGACGGATCGGCCGTTTCCAGCCCCCCGCCGCCAGCGATTCGTTTATCTTAGCTTCTGTGTGAAGCACCTACTCTCTCCAGGTACTACGCACACATCTTGGTAATGCTTTTAGCCCCGCCCGGCTTGCCGCGTGGGGCTTTTTTTATCGATAAAACCGAGACGCGCGGCCACCGGCGAAGCGCGGCGCTCAGGTGGACGAAAACCGGCTACAGGACGGTGGATCAATCAGCGCAGGCACGCCGCGCAACTGCAGGTCATGCAGCCCGGCAAGAGCACAGTAGTGCTCAAGAAACGCCCGCCTGTCGGCGTCGCCCACGTCCAAGGCAATCAATGAGCGCCACAACCGCGCCAGGTCGGATTGCGCAGCCCAACGCGCCACTCCCACATAACGAGCCACTTCCCAGTCCAGTAAGGCTACGCTCAGGTCCGGTTCTGTGCGCACAAACACCTCTTTGGGATAAAGATGCCCGTGCTTGCGTCCGGCCCGATGCAACGGGACCAGCAGCTCGGCCAGGGCAAGCAGTATCTTGCGGCGCTCCGTACAGCTCCAGCGTCCGCCGCGAATGCCGTCTTCAAGACTGATGAAACCATCCAGGCCGCGCGTCACCAAGACCGCTTCCCAGCCTCGCGCGCCTTTCCGCATGTCGAAGAAGTGCGGGGGCGCGGTGGGAATCCCCCGTGCGGCACAGAACTGCAGGTTCGACCATTCGCGCAATAGCGTCGGCCGCCCACGCGGATAACGCAGGCTGCGGTACAAGTGATTGGTCTGGCGCTTGACGTAATAGACGGCCCCCTGCGAGTCGACCACGCTCTGCACGCCGCTGATGCCCTGGCGCCGCTCGTTGACCGGCTCGACCCATACGCCCTGCACATCCCACCAGGAGGTGCCATCAATAACTGGTTCCAACATGAGTCCAACTTCTCCCGTGCGCCGGCGTGTCTGTCGCGTGCCTAGCGCCGACAGCCTATACGATTAGCATTTGTTTCATTTTTTTGGTGAATATTATTCAACGCGCAGGCGCGCGCGTGCCAAGGGCCGCGCATCGAAATAGCAGAAACCCGCGTAAAGACTGTGGCTCAGTTGCGTATGCGCAACAGCCAGACGGCGCGAGGGGCGTTTCCGGGGAAAACCTGCAGCCATGAAAAATGCGGGTTTCCGGACCAGCCGGAAACCCGCATTTACTACTACTTGGTAGGCCCCCTCGGAGTCGAACCGAGCACCAACGGATTATGAGTCCGCTGCTCTAACCAGGCATGAGCTAGAGGCCCAGGAAACTTACTGCCCTTCCAGGAAACTCTTGAGCTTGTCGGCCCGGCTGGGGTGGCGCAGCTTGCGCAGCGCTTTGGCTTCTATTTGCCGGATGCGCTCGCGCGTGACGTCGAACTGCTTGCCCACCTCTTCGAGGGTCTGGTCGGTGCTCATTTCGATGCCGAAACGCATGCGCAGCACCTTGGCCTCGCGCGGCGTAAGCGAATCCAGCACTTCCTTGACCACGTCGCGCATCGAGCCGTGCAGGGCCGCATCCGACGGCGCCAGGGTGGACGTGTCTTCGATGAAGTCGCCCAGGTGCGAGTCGTCGTCGTCGCCAATGGGGGTTTCCATCGAGATCGGCTCCTTGGCGATCTTGAGGATCTTGCGGATCTTGTCTTCCGGCATGTCCATCTTTTGCGCCAGGGTGGCGGGATCGGGCTCGGCACCCGTTTCCTGCAGGATCTGGCGGCTGATCCGGTTCATTTTGTTGATCGTTTCGATCATGTGCACCGGAATGCGGATGGTGCGCGCCTGGTCGGCGATGGAGCGCGTAATGGCCTGGCGGATCCACCACGTGGCGTACGTGGAAAACTTGTAGCCGCGGCGGTATTCGAACTTGTCCACGGCTTTCATCAGGCCGATGTTGCCTTCCTGGATGAGATCCAGGAACTGCAGGCCGCGGTTCGTGTACTTCTTGGCGATGGAAATCACCAGCCGCAGGTTGGCTTCGGTCATTTCGCGCTTGGCCTTGCGGGCCTTGGCCTCGCCGGTGGCCATGCGCTTGTTGACGTCTTTCAGGTCTTTCAGCGGCAGCACGACGCGCGTTTGCAGGTCGATGAGCTTCTGCTGCAGTTCCTGGACGGCCGGGATCTGGCGTTCGAGCGTTTCGGCGTACGGATGGCCCGCGGCCACTTCCTGCAGGACCCAATCGAGATTGGTTTCGTTGCCCGGAAAGACCTTGATGAAATGGCTGCGCGGCATGCCGGCGCGATCCACGCAGGTATGCAGCACGGCGCGCTCGAGCTGGCGCACTTCTTCAACCTGCGAACGCAGGGTGTCGGCCAGCTTTTCGACCATCTTGGCGGTGAAGCGGATACCCATCAGCTCGTTCAGGATGGCTTCCTGGGCCTTGATGTAGGCGTCGGATTTATAGCCATCGCGCTCGTACGACTGGCGCATTTTCTCGAACTGCTTGGTGACCTCGTCGAACTTGGCCAGCGCCTTGACGCGCAAGTCTTCCAGCTGCTTGCTGGACATGCCGCCGGCCGGACCGTCGTCGTTTTCGTCTTCGTCGGCGGCGACGCCGGCGCCGGCGTACTCTTCGCCGTCTTCGGGATCGACCAGACCGTCGACCACTTCATCGATCTGGGCCTGGCCCTCGCGCACGCGCGTGATGTGGGCGAGGATCTCGTTGATGGTGGTGGGGCACGCCGAGATGGCCATCACCATGTGCTTCAGGCCGTCTTCGATGCGCTTGGCGATCTCGATTTCGCCTTCGCGCGTAAGCAGCTCGACCGAGCCCATTTCACGCATGTACATGCGGACAGGGTCGGTGGTGCGGCCGAAGTCGGAATCGACCGTGGTCAGGGCGGCTTCGGCTTCGTCTTCGACGTCGTCGTCATTGGACGCAACCGGCGCGTTTTCGCTCATGAGCAGCGTTTCGGCGTCGGGGGCCTGGTCGTAGACCGAGATGCCCATGTCGCTGAACGTGCTGATGATGCCGTCGATGGCCTCGGCGTCGACCAGGTCGTCGGGCAGATGGTCGTTGATTTCGCCGTAGGTCAGATAGCCGCGGTCTTTGCCCAGCTTGATGAGCTGCTTGAGCCGGTTGCGGCGGGCTTCGTATTCTTCGGGCGAGACAGGGCCGCGGGCGATCAGGTCTTTGGGATCGGCCTTGCCGCGCTTGCCGCCGCGCTTGGGCGGCTTCAGGTCGGGCAGCACCTCGCCTTCGCCGTCCATGGAGTCGTCGAAACCGTCGGAGTCGTTGTTGGCGTTCTTGGCGGGGCGGCCGGGGCGCCGGCCGCTGGACGGACGCGCGCCGCCGACCAGGTCGGCCAGCTTGTCTTCGGCTTTCTTGGCGCGCGCAGCCTTGGCAGCCTTTTCAGGCTTGTCGGCAGCAGCGGCGGGCTTCGCGGCCTTCTTGGCCGCGGTCTTGGTTGCCGTCTTCGAGACCTTCACTGCCGCCTTGGCAGGCGCTTTTTCCGCCGCCATGCTGACGGCACGCTTGGCCGCCTTGACCGGCGTGACAGCCGTATCGTCTGCAGGGGAGGTTTTGCCTGATGTTCTGGTCATAGTCGCTTCCGTGGTCGTCGCAACCCGTGATTGGGGCACATATGCACCACAAGGGCCCGGTGCGCGCCAAAGCGCCGCAACGGGACCGATGCGGGTAAAACAGGCAAGCCGGCTGAAGCCGCGTGCGCCGCGTTGGCCGCGGCGCGGGCCCATGAGGCCCAACCCGCACTCCTTCTGGCCTTGCAGCCCAGGGGTGCGCTGGTATCGCGAATTCGTTGCGGCGGGGTTTCCGGGCGTTGCGGGGGCTGCCTTGCCTGCGACAGGCTCTGCCAGCTTGAAGGGCCTTGCCCCAAGCTGCTTGCGATCGACACAGCTCCGTACCTGCAACGCCGCCGGCCAAAACCCTTGCCGAACTGCGCGACTTGCCACCTAATTGTAACAAAACGGGTTAAGAGCCCGCATGCAAGGCCGGCATATTCTGTGCCTGCCACCCCGCCTGCCGACGCCCGGCCCGCTATTGAATCTGTTGTGTTGAGTTGCCTCGGGCGAAAATCCATGCCGGCCCAAATGCCGCCATAGCCGCCGGAAAACCCTCGATTCTACCGCATTTAGCGTATTCCACCACCTTTTAAGACCGCCAGACGAGCAGACAGTTCCTGGTACCGCTGGCGCGCCTCTTCCGAACCCAGCCCGGTCTCGGCCAGCTTGGCCATTTCAGCGCGGGCGGAGTCGAATTCGATGCGCCGCAGGGCATCGTCCCATTCGGTTTGCGGCTCGGGCAGGTCCTCCTGGGCCAGTAGATCGGCGCGCATGCCCTTCAGCACGGCGGCCAGGTCGGAATCCGGATCGGCGGCCTGCAGCAACGCACCCACATGGCGCGCCCCGCTAGCCTGGGCCAGCATGATGAGGTCTCTTACCAATCCCAGATGGGGGCCTTTGTCCAGAACTTCAAGCTGCTGGTCTCCCATGGTGTCGACCAGCTCGGGATGCGCCAGCAACAGCGCCAACAGGCGCTTGGCCAGCGAGGGCATGGAGCGGCGGCCCTCGTAGCCACCGACGCCGTCGTCGCGGCGGCCGCCGCGCCACTCGCCTTTGCCTTTCCGATCGCCCTTCTTGCCTTGCCAACCACTCTGCCGCGCCTGCCAGCCGCCCTGGCCGCGACGGATTTCCGGCACCGCGCCGCCCATGCCGGGCGGCTCGTCGTCGTAGCCGAACCCCGCCGGCTCGTAGTCGAAATCCGGTGGCGGCGCGTCAAAATAGGCGCCGGCATCCAGGCCGTCGGGCGGGGACGCCGTAGCAGCGCCGGCAGGGGCGGCGCCAGCCCCCGCGCCAGCGCCGGCGGCAGGCGGCGCGAATGGCCGCGCCGGGGCCTGCGCCAATACCTGCGCCATTTCTTCCGGCGTCAGCTGCACCTGGCGCGCCATTTCACGCTCGATTTGCAGGCGCAGCGCGCATTCGGGAATGGCTGCCAGCAGGGGCTTGGCTTCGTGCAGGCAACTGGCACGCCCTTCGGCCTCGGCCAGGTTGTGGCGCGACGCCAGCTCTTCGAGCAGGAACCGCGACAGGGCCATGGCCTCGCCCAGGCAGGCCCGGAAGGCCTCGGCGCCCAGTTCGCGCACGTAGGAATCGGGGTCGTGCTCGGCCGGCAAAAACAGGAAGCGAATGGCGATGTCGTCGCGCAACACAGGCAGGCAAGCCTGCAATGCGCGCCAGGCCGCCCGGCGTCCGGCGGCATCGCCGTCGAAGCTGAAGACCACCCTGTCGCTGCTGCGCAGCAGCTTCTTGACGTGATCGGGGGTGGTGGCGGTGCCCAGCGTGGCGACGGCATTGGCAATGCCCTGCTGCGCCAGCCCGACCACGTCCATATAGCCTTCCACCACGATGACCTGCCCTTCCTGGCGGATGGCCTGGCGGGCTTCCCACAGGCCGTAGAGCTCCTGGCCCTTGGAAAACAGCGGGGTTTCGGGCGAATTCAGGTATTTGGGTTCGCCCTTGCCGATGATGCGCCCGCCGAAGCCGATGAGGCTGCCGCGCGCGTTGCGGATGGGGAACATCACGCGCTCGCGGAAGCGGTCGTAGCGACGGCCGTCTTCGGATTCGATGACCAGGCCGGCCTCGACCAGCGTGGGGTCGTCGTAGTTGTCGAACACCTTCGCCAGGCCATGGCGGTCGGTGCCCGACCAGCCCAGGCCGAAATGCGCGGCAATTTCGCCGGTAAGGCCGCGCTGCTTCAAGTACTGGATGGCCGCGGGAGACGCGCGCAACTGGCGCAGGTAATGCGCCTGCGCGGCGTCGAGCACCTGCGCGTGGCGCGATTCTTCGGCCTTGCGGCGCGCGGACTCGGCCTGCTGGCGGGGACTGCGGTTTTCTTCTGGAACCGTCATTCCCACCGAGCCGGCGAGCGTGCGCACGGCCTCGGGGAAACTGGCGCCCGTGTGTTCCATCAGGAAGGTGATGGCGGTGCCGTGCGCGCCGCAACCGAAGCAGTGATAGAACTGCTTGGTGGGGCTGACGGTGAACGACGGGCTTTTTTCGTTATGGAAAGGGCACAGGCCAAGCAGGTTGGCGCCGCCCTTTCGCAACTGCACGTATCGCCCGACGACGTCGACTACGTCGACCCGGGCGAGGAGATCCTGGATGAATGATTCTGGAATCAATAGATTCTGGAATCAAAGACATCAATACAGGCGGGGCGGCAGTTGCTGGCTACGAATCCGCTTGTAATGGCGCTTGACCGCGGCGGCGTGCTTGCGCTTACGCTCGGCCGTGGGCTTCTCGTAGAACTCGCGCGAGCGCAGTTCGGTGAGCAAACCGGTCTTTTCGATGGTGCGCTTGAAGCGGCGCAGAGCAGCTTCGAACGGTTCGTTTTCCTTCAGTCGGACAATAGGCATAAAGTGGCAGGCCTGCTTTGGGGTAACAAAAAGGTTGAACACACGGGGCGCTTCGACTGCAAGCCCGGCATGGCTTATTGGTTGATTCGTTGGTAGATTTTTGTTCCAAACGGCAAAAACCGCAAACCGCAGGACCCGAAAACCATTCAACAAACCACGCCTGTGCGCCCCGGCAACCCAGGTAGGGTTTACTGGTAACCCAAGATTCTAGCACGGCGGGCAGCATTTGGCGACAATACGCGGGCAACTGCCCTCTCCGGTGGGCGGAAATGCCGCAAAACCGAGCTTATTTCGATTGCGAGCCCTTGCGAATCCAGGCTTCGAGCTGGTGCGGCCGCAGGCTGTCGTAGTCTTCGAAGGGCTGGTGGATCCAGGGGTTGGTGGGCAGCTTGTCAACGTAGTAGTCAGGCGTGGCCTGCGAATGCCCCTTCCACCACAGGACCGCGCTGCGCAGCTCGGTGATCTCGGGAAACTGCTGGCGCAGGTGCTCCTGCACCCGGTTGAAGGTCAGGCCGGTGTCGACCATATCATCGACCAGCAAGACCCGCCCGGCCGGTGCGCCCCGGGTAATGGTGATGAATTGCGCGATGTCCAGATTGCCCTGCTTGGTGCCTGCCGCCTCGCGATAGCTGCTGGTGGCCAGGATGCCCAGGGGCACGTCGAAAATGCGCGACATGACGTCGCCCACCCGCACGCCGCCGCGCGCCAGGCACAGGATCAGGTCGAATTGCCAGCCAGACTGGTAGACCTGCAGCGTCAGGCGTTCGATCAGGCGGTTGTAGCCGTCCCAGCTGATCCACAAATGGCTGTCGTCGTTGGCGGGCGCGCTCATGGCGGTGTCTCCTGAAAATACGAAAAGGCCGCCCACCGGCACGGCCGGCGGCGGCTTTGAAATAATAACCCGGCGGGCGCGCGGCCCGCGGCGGATACTGGGCGTCAGCCCTTGAGGGGGTGGCGCAGCACGATGGTTTCGTTGCGGTCGGGGCCGGTAGACACCAGGTCGATGGGCACGCCGCAGACTTCAGCGACGCGCTCAAGGTAGCGGCGCGCGGCGGCCGGCAGCTTGGCGTACTCGGTAATGCCGACGGTGGACTCGCTCCAGCCGGGCAGCTCTTCGAGCACGGCCTCGGCCTGCGCCACGGCGTGCGCGCCGTAGGGCAGCACGTCGCGGAATTCGCCGTTGACACGGTAGCCCACGCCGAGCTGGATGCTTTCAAGCCCGTCGAGCACATCGAGCTTGGTAATGCACAGGCCGGTAATGCCGTTCAGGCGCACCGAACGCTTGAGCGCGGCGCCGTCGAACCAGCCGCAGCGGCGCGGACGGCCGGTAACCGAGCCGAACTCTTTGCCGATAGTGGCCAGGCGCGTACCGATTTCGTCGACCAGTTCGGTGGGGAACGGGCCGGAGCCGACGCGCGTGGTGTAGGCCTTGGTGATGCCCAGCACATAGTCGAGCGACTGCGGGCCCACGCCGGCGCCGGCCGACGCCGCGCCCGCCAGGCAGTTGCTGCTGGTGACGAACGGGTAGGTGCCGTGATCGACGTCGAGCAGCGCGCCTTGCGCACCCTCGAACAGCAGGCGCTGGCCGGCCTGCTGCATGGCGTACAGATTGCTGGAGACATCCTTGACCATGGGCGCGATGGCCGGCGCCAGAGCCATGGCCTGGTCGCGGACCTGGGCGGCCGACACGGCGGGCGCCCCCAGGTACTGGGTGAGGACGAAGTTATGGTAGTCGAGCAGTTCGGCGAGCTTTTCGTCGAACAGCGCGGGATTGAACAAGTCTTGCACGCGCAGGGCGCGGCGCGCGATCTTGTCTTCGTAGGCAGGGCCGATGCCGCGGCCCGTGGTGCCGATCTTGCCCTCGCCCTTGCGGGCTTCGCGCGCCTGGTCGACGGCGATGTGGTACGGCAGGATCAGCGGACAGATTTCAGAAATCTGCAGGCGCGAGCGGACATCCAGGCCAGCGGCCTCGAGTTCTTCGATTTCCTTGAGCAGCGCCTCGGGCGACAGCACCACGCCGTTGCCGATGAAGCAGGTAACGCCGGGATGCATGATGCCCGACGGAATCAGCCGCAGGATGGTTTTCTTGCCGTTGATCCACAGCGTATGGCCGGCATTGTGGCCGCCCTGGAAGCGCACCACGCCCTGGACGGATTCGGCCAGCCAGTCGACGATCTTGCCTTTGCCTTCGTCACCCCACTGGGTGCCGATAACCACTACGTTCTTGCTCATTGTACGAATCGATATCGAGTTTCTCGGGAAATCCGGAAATCTCCCTGCGGCCCTCTCGGGTAAAAGAGGGAGTCAGTTTTTACAGCGTCCGAAGCGTCCAGGCGCCGTCTTGCAGCACCAGTTCGCGATCGCAAATGAATTCATCCTGGCTCTGCTGGTGGCCCGGCAGCGCCTGCACGACGATTTCGCCGGCGCGGCGCAACTGGCGCACCGCGGCGACCAGGGCAGCGTCCTGGCCCCAGGGCGCGCGTACCGCGCGGGCGCGGCCAGCCGGCGGCAGGCCGCGCGCCAGTTTGCGCAGGTCGAGGCTGAAGCCGGTGGCGGGGCGCGCCCGGCCGAAGGCACGGCTGACGTCGTCGTAGCGGCCGCCGCTGACCAGCGCGTCGTGCCAGCCCTCGGCATACAGCGCGAACGTGACGCCCGAGTGATAGCCGTAGCCACCGATGTCGGCCAGGTCGACCCCCAGGGTGACATCCGGCATGGCGTCGATGATCGCCTGCAGGGCGTCGAGCGCCGTCGCCACACCGGGCAACAGCGGCAGGTCGTGGCGCGCCTGCTTGAGCACATCGGGGCCGCCGTACAAACCGGGTAGCCGCTGCAGGGCGGCGGCGGTATCGGCGCGGATGCCGCCGTCGCGCCGCGCCAGCTCGGCCAGGCCCGGCACGTCTTTTTCGCGCAGCAGCAAGACGATGTCTTCGGCGTACGCGGCAGCGGCAGGATCGGCATCGAGGATGGCCCGCACCACGCCCGGATGGCAGAGGTCGAGCCGCGGCTGGCGCAGGCCCGCCGCGGCAACGGTGTCGAGCACCAGCGAGAGAATTTCGAGGTCGGCCTCGAAGCCCGCGTGGCCGTATATTTCGGCGCCGATCTGCAGCAGCTCGCGGCTGGACAGGAGGTCGGCCGGCCGCGCATGCAGCACGGTGCCGCAGTAGCACAGGCGCGTGACGCCCGCCCGGTTGAGCAGGTGGGCATCGATGCGGGTGACTTGCGGGGTCATGTCGGCACGCACCCCCAGGGTGCGGCCGGACAGTTGGTCGACGAGCTTGCAGGTACGCAGATTCAAGTCGGTGCCAGTGCCCGACAGCAACGAATCGATGTACTCGACCAAGGGCGGCGCGACCAGCTCGAAGCCGTACGTACGGTAAAGGTCGAGAAGTTCGCGGCGCAGTTCCTCGATGCGCCGGGCCTCGGCGGGAAGCACGTCGGCGAGGCTCTCGGGCAGCAACCAGTTACCCATGAGTGTTTACCTGAATGACACCTGAAATGCGTGGGCAACGCCCAAAACAAAAGCGGCTGAGAGGGCGTAAGCCCGCTCAGCCGCATGCGGAATGTTTTCTAGCTTACGCGGTATTGTACATGGTTTGGACGCATGTGCAGGGCGCCGGCACCGGCGCCCTGCCCGGTTACTTGGCGGCGGGGGCCGCCTGGCCGGTGGAGCTTTTCAGGAACTGGAAGTATTCCGAGCTGGGGTCGACCACCAGCACGTCGCTGGAATTCGAGAACGACGACCGATAGGCTTCCAGGCTCTTGTAGAACGTGTAGAAATCGGGGTCTTTGCCGAAGGCGGCCGCGTACAGCCCGCTGGCCTCGGCATCGCCCTGCCCCATGACGGTCTGCGCCTTGGCATAGGCGTCGGCCAGGATGACTTCACGCTGGCGGTCGGCCTCGGCGCGGATTTTCTCGCTTTCGGCCGCGCCGATCGAGCGCAGTTCGTTGGCCACGCGGGTACGCTCGGCTTCCATGCGGCGATAGACCGATTCGGAGATCTCGGGCGCGAACTCGATGCGGCGCAGGCGCACGTCGACCACCTCGACGCCCAGCGGCTCGGCCCGCTTGGCCACGGTGGAGAGGATTTCGCTCATGATCTTGTCGCGTTCGGCCGACACGACTTCCTTGACGGTGCGCACGTTGACCGAGGCGTTGAGCGCGTCGCGGATCTGCGCTTGCAGGCGCTCTTGCGCGGCGCGCTCGTTGCCGCCAAACGTGACGTAGTACAGCCGCGGGTCGGCGATGCGCCACTTGACGTAGGAGTCGATCAGCAGGTTCTTCTTTTCGGAAGTCTGGATGCGCTCGGCGTCGCTCGATTCGATGGTGAGAATGCGCTTGTCGATGGTGACGACGTTCTGGAACGGCGGCGGGGCCTTGAAGTACAGGCCGGGCTCGCTGATGACCTTGCGCACTTCACCCAGCGAGAACACCAGGGCGTAGTCGCGCTCGCGCACGATGAATACGCAGGAAGAAAGGGCGGCCAGCACCAACAGGAGGCCGACCAGGATGGGCATGAAGCGTTGCATGTTCTGGGCTCCTCCGGGTTAACGCGACAGGCGGTCGCGAGACAGCGTGTTGCTGCTGCTGCCGGTATTGCCGGACGAGCTTGCGCCGGTGCTGCGCGCAGGCGGCTGCGGTACGGTGGGCTGGCTGGCGCCGGGCAGCGCGGTCGGCTTGACCGATGCATCGCGCGCGGCCTGCTGCATGATCTTGTCGAGCGGCAGGTACAGCATGTTGTTGCTGCCCTTGGTGTCGACCATGACCTTGCTGGCTCGCGAGAAGATCTGCTGCATGGTTTCCAGGTACATGCGCTCGCGCATGATCTTGGGCGCCTTTTCGTACTCGGCCAGGATGCTGGTGAAGCGCGCCGCGTCGCCGCGGGCGTCGCCGATGACCTTGGCCTTGTAGCCCTCGGCCTGCTCGAGCATGCGCGAAGCCTGCCCGCCGGCCATGGGAATGACCTGGTTGGCGTAGGCCTGGCCTTCGTTGATCTGGCGCTCGCGGTCCTGGCCGGCCTTGACCGCGTCGTCGAACGCGGCCTGCACCTGCTCGGGCGGTTGCACGTTCTGGATGGCGACGGTGCTGACCTGGATGCCCGACTGGTAGCGGTCGAGGATCTGCTGCATCAGGTTTTGCACCTCGACGGCGACTTCGGTACGGCCTTCGTACAGGACGAAGTCCATGGGCTTCTTGCCGACGATTTCGCGCATGGCGGTCTCGGCGGCCTGGCGCACCGATTCGTCGGGGTCGCGCATGTTGAAAAGGTAATCGGGCGCGCCGTCGGCTCGCAGGCGGTATTGCACTACGAACTGCATGTCGACGATGTTCTCGTCGGTGGTGAGCATGAGGGCTTCGGGCAGCACCTTGTTGCGCGAGCTGCCGCGAAAGCCCACTTCAAACGTGCGCAACTGCGAAATGTTGACGGTTTCGGCGTTCTGGATGGGGTAAGGCAGGCGCCACTGGAAGCCCGGCGCGGCGGTGCTCTTGTATTTGCCGAACTGGGTCACGACCGCGACCTGGCCTTCCTGGACGATGAAAAACCCGCTGGCCAGCCACAGGAGCACCAGCACCAGGGCAATGACGCCCAGGCCGATGCGGGCGCCGCGCGGCGACGGCGGGGTCATGCCGCCGCGGTTGCCGCCGCCCCCGCCCTTGCGCCCGAACAGCGAGCCGACGCGGTTGTTGAAATCGCGCCAGACCTCGTCGAGATCGGGCGGACCGTCGCTGTTGCCCTTGGGGCGCTTGGGCGGCTCGGAACCATTGTTGTTGCCGCGACCCCAGCCTGGGTCATTCAGATTGAAGAGTTTGGTGATTCGAGGCATTGTTTCCCACAATCTGGCCGATCTCTGCAATTGCCCCGCGCAACGCATCCAGACCGGCGCGCTCGGTAGCGCTTACGAATACTCGCGCAATCGTACCATGGGCATTGCGTTCGATCCGGGGGGCCAGCCCGGCGCGGTCGATCTTGTTGTGCACCAGAATGGTGGGAATCGAACCCGCCCCGATTTCGGCCAGCACCTTGTTGACCTCGGCAATCTGCTCGTCGCGCTGCGGGCTGGCGGCATCGACGACGTGCAGCAGGAGGTCGGCGTGGATGGTTTCTTCGAGCGTGGCGCGGAACGCGGCGATCAGGTTGGGCGGCAGGTCGCGGATGAACCCCACGGTATCGGACAACACCACCGACCCCGTGCCCTCGATCCAGATGCGGCGCGTGGTGGTGTCCAGGGTGGCGAACAGCTGGTCGGCCGCGTAGGCGCCGGCCCGCGTCAAGGCATTGAACAGCGTGGACTTGCCTGCGTTGGTGTATCCCACCAACGACACCGACAGCGCTCCGCCGCGCGCCCGGGCGCGCCGCTGCGTGACCCGCTGGCGCTCTACCCGGTCGAGCCGTTCGCGCAGCACCTTGACCTTGGCGCCGATCATGCGGCGGTCCATTTCGAGCTGGGATTCGCCCGGCCCGCGCATGCCAATGCCGCCGCGCTGGCGCTCGAGGTGGGTCCAGAGGCGGGTCAGGCGGGTGACCAGGTGCTGCAGCTGCGCCAGCTCGACCTGCAACTTGCCCTCGTGGCTTTTGGCGCGCAGCGCGAAGATATCGAGAATGAGGGCCACCCGGTCGACCACGCGCAGGTTGAACTCGCGCTCGAGGTTGCGCTGCTGGGCAGGCGACAGGGGCTGGTCGAACAGGACCAGGTCGGCCAGCAGCGCGCCGGCCATGGCCACGGCTTCCTGGACCTTGCCGGAGCCGATGAAGAACTTGGCGTCGGGGCGGTCGCGCCGCACGGTGACGGTGCCGACGATCTCGGCCCCTGCCCCGCGCGCCAGCATGGCGAATTCTTCGGCATGCGCCAGGAAATCGGGACTGCCCAGGTCAACACTGATGATCAACGCGCGCATGAACCCGCCCCGCCACTGCGAAAATGCCCGCCGACACGAGCCGTGCGGCGGGCAGGAAAAGGTACAGCCGGAGCCTGATGATTATTCAGCGGGAACATCCACCTGGAAATTGACGGCGCGTGCCGGAACGACCGTGGAAATGGCGTGCTTGTACACCATTTGCGTCACGGTATTGCGCAGCAGCACCACATATTGATCGAAAGATTCTATTTGCCCTTGCAGCTTGATGCCGTTTACCAGATAGATGGACACGGGCACATGTTCTTTGCGCAGCGTGTTCAGAAACGGATCTTGCAGAGTTTGCCCTTTATTGCTCATTGGCCAGGCTCCAATTGATTGTTTTGAGTGGTGGCAGACGCCGAAATATGTACTCTACAGGGTTTTCCCGGCCCGTGCCACTTGCCTCGAGGGGCAAATTCTTTCATAAGGTGTCAGGACAAGCGAAGCCAGGCCCCTGCCGGTTTTTCAGCCCGCCAAAATGGCCTGCAAAGCCTCGACCAGCCGCGCGCATTGGGCCTCGGTGCCCACGGTTATGCGCAGGAACTGGTCGATGCGCGCCTGCCTGAAATGGCGCACGATGATGCTGCGCTCGCGCAGCGCCGCGGCCAAGGCGGCGCCGTCGTGCCCAGGGTGGCGGGCGAAGAGGAAATTGGCGGCCGATGGCAGCACCTGAAAACCCAGCTCTTGCAATTGGCCGGCCAGGGTTTCGCGCGTGGCGATCACGGCCTGGCGGGTGCGCTCGAAGTACGCCGTGTCTTCGATGGCCGCCACGGCGCCGGCTTCGGCCAGCCGGTCGATGGGATAGGAATTGAAGCTATTCTTGACGCGCTCGAGCGCTTCAATGAGCACCCTGCTGCCGATGGCGAACCCCACCCGAAGCCCGGCCAGCGAACGCGATTTGGACAGCGTCTGGACGACCAGCAGATTGTCGTAGCGGGACACCAGCCCCACGGCGGACTCGGCTCCGAAATCGACATAGGCTTCGTCGATGACCACCGGAATATCGGGGTTGGCCGCCACGATCCGTTCGACCTCGCCCAGGGCCAGCGCGCGGCCGGTTGGCGCATTGGGGTTGGGGAAAATAATGCCGCCCGCCGCGCGCCCGGCGGCCGGCAGGTAGTCTTGCACATCGATACAGAAATCTTCAGTGAGCGCAACCGCCTGGCCGGCGATTTGGTACAGGCCGCAATACACCGGATAGAAGCTGTAGGTGATGTCGGGAAACAGCAGCGGGCCGTCGTGCTTGAGCAGCGCCTGGAACGCGTGCGCCAGCACTTCGTCGGAGCCGTTGCCCACGAAGACCTGTTCGGGCTGAACCTGGCAATAGGCGGCGATGGCCTGCCGCAGCCGCTCGGAGCCTGGGTCGGGATACAGCTTCAGGCTGTCGTCGCAGGCCGCGCGCAGAGCCTGCAGTACCTTGGGCGACGGACCGAACGGGTGTTCGTTGGTATTCAGCTTGACCAGGTCTTGCAGCTTGGGCTGCTCGCCCGGCACGTAGGGACTGAGTGTCCCGACGACGGGACTCCAGTAGCGGCTCATGAATCAGCTTTCCTGCGTGTAGGGATTGCGCGACGACTTGAACTCGATACGCAGCGGCGTGCCGTCCAGCTTGAAAGCCTCGCGGAAACGGGTTTCCAGGTAGCGGCGGTAAGAATCGGGAATGGCGTCGAGCGCATTGCCGTGAATGATGACCAGCGGCGGATTCTGCCCGCCCTGGTGCGCATAGCGCATCTTGGGCCGGAAAATGCCTTTGCGCGGCGGCGGCTGCTGCTCGACGGCGGCATGCAGCTCGCGCGTGAGCTTGGGCGTGGACAGCTTGGCGAAGGCGGCGGCATGGGCGGCCACCACCGACTTGAGCACCGGCTTGATGCCCTGGCCCTTCAGGGCCGAGATGGTGTGGGTGGGCGCGAACGACAGGAAGCGCAGCTTGCGCCGGAACTCGCGTTCGATGCGCTCGCGCTGGTCGATGTCGAGGCCGTCCCATTTGTTGATGGCCACCACCACCGCCCGGCCGGTTTCGAGCACGAACCCGGCAATGTGGGCGTCTTGCTCGGAAACCTCGGTCTGGGCATCGAGCATCAGCAGCACCACGTTGCTGGCCTCGATGGCCTGCAGCGTCTTGATGACGGAGAATTTCTCGACAGCCTCGAACACCTTGCCGCGGCGGCGCAGGCCAGCCGTGTCGATCAGGGTGTACTTGCGGCCGTCGCGCTCGAAATCGATCTCGATGGCGTCGCGGGTGGTGCCCGGCAGGTCGAAGGCGATGACGCGCTCTTCGCCCAGCAACGTGTTGATGAGCGTGGACTTGCCCACGTTGGGGCGGCCCACGATGGCAAGCTTGATGCGGTGGTCGGGCGGCAGGTCGGCGGCGTCGGGGGCCGGTTCGGGCTCGGGTTCGACCAGGTCTTGCAGGGCCAGGCCGATGAGATCGACGATGCCGTCGCCATGCGCGGCGGAAATCGGATATGGCGTGCCCAGGCCGAGTTCGTGGAACTCGCTGGTGGCATTGCCCACACCCATGCCTTCGGCCTTGTTGACCGCCAACACCACGCGCTGCTGGCCCGATTTACGCAGCAACTGCGCGATTTCGTGGTCGTGCGCGTTGACGCCGGCGCGCGCGTCGACCAGGAACACCACCACGTCTGCCTCGGCAATGGCCTGGCGGGTCTGGCGCGCCATTTCGCGCAGGATGCCCGTCTTGGCCACCGGCTCGAAGCCGCCGGTGTCGATGACGATGAAGGGCGTGTCGCCCACCCTGCCCTCGCCGTAGTGGCGATCGCGCGTCAGGCCGGAATAATCGGCAACCAGCGCCGCGCGCGAACGCGTCAGGCGGTTGAAGAGGGTCGACTTGCCCACATTGGGGCGACCGACCAGGGCGACGACGGGCTTGAAAGACACGGTAGGACTGGCAGATTGAAAAGTTAGTTGGTGCCGATCAGCACGAGATTGCCGTTGCCGTTCTGCACCAACAGGCCTTGCGGCGTGGTTTGCAGGGGCGAGACGATGGCCCCGCCGCCCACCGACAGGCGGGCCAGCAGGCTGCCGTCGCTGCGCGACAGGAAATGGACGTAGCCGTCGAAATCACCGACAGCCACGGCGCCGCCCAACGCGGCCGGCGAGGTCAGCTTGCGATTCTTCAGGGCGGCCTGCTTCCAGACATTGGTGCCGCTGTCGAGCGCGAATGCGCTGACCACGCCGTGCTGGTCGGGCGCGTAGGCGAACTGGTTGTCCAGCGCCATGCCGCTGGCGCTGGAGAATTCCTTGGCCCACAACGGCCGTCCGCCCTGGGTGACATCGAAGCACACAATGCGGCCCTGGTAGGCGACCGCGCACAGCAGGTTGCCGGCGATGCGCGGCGCGCCCACGACGTCGGTGAGGCGTTCGAGGTCGCTGGCGCCGCGCGGGGTGGCCACGGTGCCTTCCCATTGCACGTTGCCGCTGCCGACGTTGATGGCCAGCAGCTTGCCGCCCGGCAGGCCGGTAATGACCAGCCCTTCGGCCATGATCATTTGCGCGTTGCTGCGCAAGGCCAGCGCCGGCCCCGGACGTTGCAGACTCCAGAGGCGCTCGCCGTTCTCGATGTTGAACGCCTGGATGCGGTAGTCGCCGCTACGCACCACGACAGCGCCGTAGCCGACGACCGGAGGAATGGCGACGTCACTGGAAGCCTGAGCCTTCCATTTGACCTTGCCGGTGTCGTCGAAGGCGATGACCGCGCCCAGCGGCGAGGCGACGACGGTGGTGGTGCCGTCGCTGCCGACGCCGGCCGACAGCTTGGTGTCGGCATCGGCTTTCCAGAGCACCCGGCCGCTGGCCAGCTCGAGCTTGGCGACCGAGCCGTCGGGCGTGGCGGCATAGACCGCGTCGCCGACAACGACGGGCACGAAGCCGAAACCGGAGCCGCTGCCCACCGACGTGGACCAGATGGTGCGCACCGACATGCCCGGCGCGTACTCGGTAAGAGGCGCGGGCTCGTAGCGGTCGTCGTTGCTGGAGAACATCGAGCAGCCGGCCAGCGCGAGCAGGCTGGCGGCCAGGGCTGCGCCGCGCCACATGCGGCCGGGACGGAAATTAAACATACGATCAGGCTCCGCTGAGGGCATCCAGTTTCAATTGCACGGCCTGCCGCAGGGGGTCGTTGGCGGCAAGCCCGTCGAGCGCGGCTTGCCAGGCCTTGCGGGCATCTTCAGGCTTGCCCTGGGCGGCCAGGATGTCGCCGCGGCGATCGGCATACAGCGCGGCGAAGGCCGCCGGGGGGTTGTCGAGCTGCGCCAGGGCGGCGTCGTATTGCTTCTGGTCGAGCAGCAGGCCGGCCAGGCGCACGCGCGCCACCGGCTGCAGCGCGGCCTGCTTGGACTGGCCGGCCAGCCATTCGAGCTGTTCACGCGCGCCGGCGATGTCGTTCTGCTGTTCGAGCGCATGGGCGGCCACCAGGGCGCCGCGCGCCGCGTAGCCCGTGGACGGGTAGTCGCTGCGCAAGGTCGAGGCCGCGGCCTTGATGCGCACGGTGGAATCCGTGCCTCCCAGGCGGGCGGCGTCTTCGAGGGCCTCGAAGTAGCCCATGGCCTGGTTGGCCCGATGCGTCTGGTAGGCCTTCCAGCCCCACCAGCCGCCCCAGGCCAGCGCGGCGATGGCCGCAAGGGTCACCACGAGCGTGCCGTAGCGCGCCCACCAGGCCTTGATTGCGTCGAGTTGTTCCTGTTCTTCGAGATCGTATGCCATGCTAACCCTTGGATTTCAAAACGTCGGCCAGGCGGTCCAGCGCGACCTGCTGCTGCGCGGCTTCGCCGGCTGCGTCGGCACGCAAGAACTTCACGCTGGCGGTGCCGGCGGCCACTTCATCGCTGCCAAGAATAACCGCAACACGGGCGCCGCTGGCGTCGGCCCGCTTGAATTGCGATTTGAAACCGGACGAGCCGGCATGCACGATGACCGACAGACCAGCGTCGCGCAGTTGCTCGCCAACGCGCGCGGCCAGGCGCTGCGCCGCTTCGCCCTGGTGGACCACGTAGACCTCGCATTCGGGCGTGGGTGTGGGCGGCACGCTTTGTTCCCAGAGGTCGAGCAGACGCTCCATGCCAATGGCGAAACCGACCGCGGGCGCGGGCTTGCCGCCCAGCAGCTCGATCAGGCCGTCGTAGCGGCCGCCGCCACACACCGTGCCCTGCGCCCCCAGGCGGTCGGTAACCCATTCGAAGACGGTCAGGTTGTAGTAGTCGAGCCCGCGCACCAGGCGCGGGTTGAGCCGGTATTCGATGCCGGCATCGGCCAGCAACTGGCACAGGCCATCGAAGTGGGCGCGCGATTCGTCGCCCAGGAAATCGAACAGGCGCGGCGCGCTGTCGGCCATGGCCTGCATGGCCGGATTCTTGGTGTCGAGCACGCGCAGCGGGTTGCTGTACAGGCGCCGCTGGCCGTCTTCGTCGAGGATGTCGCGGTGGCGTTCGAGGTGCTCGATGAGCGCGGCCCGGTGGGCGGCGCGCTCGGCGGGCTGGCCCAGCGAATTGAGCTCCAGTCGTACGTCGGTCAGGCCCAGGCGCTTCCAGAGGCGCGCCAGCATGACGATGAGCTCGGCGTCGACGTCCGGGCCGGCAAAGCCCAGGGCTTCGACGTCGATCTGGTGGAATTGGCGGTAGCGGCCGCGCTGCGGGCGCTCGTGGCGAAACACGGGGCCGATGCTGTAGACGCGCTGCGGCCGGTCGTACAGCAGGTTGTGCTCGATGCTGGCGCGCACCACGCCGGCGGTCATTTCGGGCCGCATGGTGAGCGAGTCGCCATTGAGCGCATCGGTGAAGGTGTACATCTCTTTTTCGACGATGTCAGTGACTTCGCCGATGCCGCGCGCGAACAGGCGCGTATGCTCGAGCACGGGCGTGCGCACGTTGCGGTACCCGTAGCCGCGCAGCCATTCGCGCACGATGCTCTCGAATTGTTCCCAGCGCGCGCCGTCGCCAGGCAGTACGTCATTCATGCCGCGTATGGCGGCGACTTTCTGGAAAGCTTGCGTCATCTTCTTCATGCCGCGACGGCCCGCACCGCGGCGCGCCAGGCGGCTCAGCCCCTTTTTCAGTGAGTGGCCTGCGCGCCATAGCGGCGCGCGACGTAGTCTTCGACAATGGTCTGGAATTCTTCGGCGATGCGGTCGCCCTTCAGGGTGACGGTGCGTTCGCCATCGATGAACACCGGAGCGGCCGGCACTTCGCCCGTGCCCGGCAGGCTGATGCCGATATCGGCGTGACGGCTTTCGCCCGGGCCATTCACCACGCAGCCCATCACGGCGACGTTCATGCTTTCGACGCCCGGATAGCGGGCGCGCCATACCGGCATCTGGCGCCGCAGGTACGACTGGATGCTGTCGGCCAGTTCCTGGAAGAACGTGCTGCTGGTGCGCCCGCAACCCGGGCAGGCCACCACCATGGGCGTGAACGCCCGCAGGTTCATGGTTTGCAGGATTTCCTGGGCCACGATGACTTCGCGGGCGCGGTCGCCACCCGGTTCGGGGGTGAGCGAAATGCGTATGGTGTCGCCGATGCCCTGCTGCAGCAGCACCGCCAGCGCCGCCGTCGAGGCGACGATGCCCTTGCTGCCCATGCCGGCTTCGGTCAGGCCCAGGTGCAGGGGGTAGTCGCAGCGCGCGGACAGGTCGCGGTAGACGGCGATGAGGTCTTGCACGTGGCTGACCTTGCACGACAGGATGATGGCGTCGCCGCGCAGGCCCAGCTGCTCGGCGCGCTGGGCATTGCTGATGGCCGAGACCACCAGCGCGTCGCGCATCACCGCCTGGGCTTCCCAGGGTTGCGCGCGACGGCTGTTTTCGTCCATTTTGCGCGCCATCAGTTCGTGGTCGAGACTACCCCAGTTGACGCCGATGCGCACTGGCTTGTCGTGGCGGCAGGCCACTTCGATCATCTGGGCGAAGTTGTCGTCGCGCCGCTTGCCGCCGCCCATGTTGCCGGGGTTGATGCGGTACTTGGACAGCGCCTGGGCGCAATCGGGAAATTGCGTGAGCAGCTTGTGGCCGTTGTAGTGGAAGTCGCCCACCAGCGGCACCGACACGCCCATGCGGTCGAGTTGTTCGCGGATGGCGATGACTTCACGGGCGGCCTCGGGGGTATTGACCGTGATGCGCACGAGCTCGGACCCGGCCTGCGCCAATTCCTTGACCTGGATGGCGGTGGCGATGGGGTCGGCCGTATCGGTGTTGGTCATGGATTGCACCACGACCGGCGCGGCGCCGCCGATGACGACCCGGCGGTCGCCCCATTGCACGGCAACCGAGCGGGTGGGCCGGCGCGGCGCGGCCCCTACTTCGGGTGGCGGAACGTCGTGGCAGGGCGGAGACGGCTGTTGCATGCGTACACCGGTATTACGGATTCACCCGGGAGAACCAGGCCGTGGGCAGCCATTCGGCGGGCAGCCAGCCCTGCCAGAACGCGTAGGCGACCAGCGCGACCAACAGGGCCAGGATGACCAGCAGCCAGCCCCAGGGCGCGCCGCCACGCTCGTCGTCGTGCGGCTGGATCGGCACGGCCATGGGGCGGCCAGCGCGATGCCCGGCGCCGGAGGCGGGCGCCGCGGCGATTTGTGTTTCGAGGGAGGCGACGATGGCCGGGGCGTCGGCATCGAGCAGGCGCGCATAGCTGCGGATCAGGCCGCGCAGCGACACGCCGGAAGGCAGCTTGGCCCATTGCTCGTTTTCGAGCGCCTGGATCTGGCGCGCCGAGAACTTGATGCGGCTGGAGACTTCGTCGAGCGACCAGCCGCGCGCCACGCGCAGGGCCTGCAAGGCCTGGCCGACCGTGGCGGCCTGCGCCTGGGCCTGCACGGGGGATTCGCTTGCGGAAACAGCCGGGTCGAGCTCCTGCGTCATGCCTGCACCTGTGCAATGGGAATGGTACGGCCGGCGTTGCGCTGGGCCACGCGCGTGCGGTCGCGGACTTCGCCGGCCAGCTGGCCGCAGGCGGCGTCGATATCGTCGCCGCGCGTCTTGCGCACAGTGGTGACGATGCCGGCGTCCATCAGCCTTTGTGCGAAGACTTTTACTCGCGCCGAAGGCGAACGCTTCAGGCCCGAGGCGGGAAACGGATTGAAGGGAATAAGGTTGAGCTTGCAGCGTACCTGCCGGGCTACCTGGATAAGCGCCCGGGCATGCTGGTCGGTATCGTTGATGCCGTCGAGCATGCAGTATTCGAAGGTGATGAAATCGCGCGGCGCGCTGGCCAGGTAGCGCTCGCACGCGGCCAGCAGCTCGGCCAGCGGGTACTTTTTGTTGAGCGGCACCAGTTCGTCGCGCAGCGCATCGGTGGGCGCGTGCAGCGACACGGCCAGCGCCACGGGGCAGTCACGCGACAGGCGGTCCATCATGGGGACCACGCCCGAGGTGGACACGGTGACCCGGCGCCGCGACAGGCCATAGGCGTTGTCGTCGAGCATCAGGCGCAGGGCCGGCAGGAGCTGGTCGTAGTTGAGCAGGGGCTCGCCCATGCCCATCATGACCACATTGCTGACGACGCGCGTGTCGTCGTTGCCGGCGCCGCCCAGCCGCGCCGTGCCGGCATCGGCCTCGAGCACGCGCTTGGCCCACCAGAGCTGGCCAATGATTTCGCTGGAGGTCAGGTTGCGGTTGAAGCCCTGGTGCCCAGTGGAACAGAAGCGGCAGTTGACTGCGCAGCCTGCCTGGCTGGACACGCACAGCGTGCCGCGGTCGTCTTCGGGAATGAAGACGGTTTCGATGGCATTGCCCTGCCCCACGTCGAACAGCCACTTGCGCGTGCCGTCGGACGAGCGCTGCTCGGTGTTGACCGGTAGCGCCTGGATGCGGCACTGCTGCGCCAGCTGGCCGCGGAAGTCGCGGGCCAGGTCGGTCATGGCGTCGAACGAGTCGGCGCCGCGCTGGTGTATCCAGCGCTGCAACTGGCGGGCGCGGAACGGCTTGCCGCCCCATTGGCCGACCAGGTCGGACAGGGCGGCGCCATCGAGGCCCAGCAGGTTGACGCGTTCGGCGGTTTCCATGACTTGCTCAGGCGCGCAAGGCGCGGATCAACGGCTGTGGATGTTGATTTCGGGGAAGAAGAACGCGACTTCGACGGCGGCCGTTTCAGCGGCGTCGGAGCCGTGCACGGCGTTGGCGTCGATGCTGTCGGCGAAGTCGGCGCGGATGGTGCCCGGCGCGGCCTTCTTGGGGTCGGTGGCGCCCATCAGGTCGCGGTTTTTCTGGATGGCGCCTTCGCCTTCGAGCACTTGCACGAACACCGGACCCGAGACCATGAAGTCGACCAGGTCCTTGAAGAAGGGGCGCTCTTTGTGCACGGCGTAGAAGCGCTCGGCATCGGCGCGCGACAGTTGCTGCAGGCGAGCGGCGATGACCTTCAGGCCGGCGTTTTCAAAGCGGGCGATGATCTGGCCGATGACGTTCTTGGCAACGGCGTCGGGCTTGATGATCGAGAGAGTGCGTTCGACGGACATGGGAAACTCCAAACTGGGTTTGACTGTTTTTCGGTTGATGGGTTGCACGCCACGACGGCCTGGCGCGCACCGTGGCAACGGTGGGTCGGCCTGTCTGCGGCGCAGCATTCCGGGCTGGATTCGAGACTGAGCCCTTCCACAAGGTTCCGGAACTTTCCGGCGACCGCCGCGTTTTTCTTAAATAATTAATAAAAACAGGGACTTCTGAAAGGTTTACAGTAACCCGGCATTCTAGCACGCCGTCAAGACCGCAATACATCTTAAAATTGCAGGTTTGCTTGGCCGCCTATTGGCCTGCCCCCGCTTTTTTGCCGGAACCCGTAATGACTGAAGCCGCAGCCCCGATCCCGTCCGAAACCGACTCCGCCGACCTGCCCAAGAGCTTCGAGCCCGCCGAACTCGAGGCGCGCTGGTATGCCGAATGGGAACGGCGCGGCTATTTCACGGCGGGCCAGCACGTAAAAACGGGGGCCGACCCCGAATCTTATGTGATCCAGTTCCCGCCGCCCAACGTCACGGGCACGCTGCACATGGGGCACGCGTTCAACCAGACCATCATGGACGGCCTGGTGCGCTACCACCGCATGCGCGGCGACGACACGGTATTCGTGCCGGGCACCGACCATGCCGGCATCGCCACCCAGATCGTCGTCGAGCGCCGCCTCGACGCCGAGAAAGTCTCGCGCCACGACCTCGGCCGCGAGAAATTCATCGAAAAAGTCTGGGAATGGAAAGAGCAGTCGGGCAACACCATCACCAGCCAGGTGCGCCGCCTGGGCGCCTCGGCCGACTGGCCGCGCGAGTACTTCACCATGGACGACCGCATGTCGCGCGGCGTGGTGGAGACCTTCGTGCGCCTGTACCAGCAAGGCCTGATCTACCGCGGCAAGCGGCTGGTCAACTGGGACCCGAAGCTGCTGACGGCGGTTTCCGACCTGGAAGTGCAGTCCGAGGAGGTCGACGGCCACATGTGGCACATTCTGTACCCGTTCGTCGACGGCCCCCAGACCATCGTCGACAAGGACGGCCAGACGGTCACCCTACGCGGCATGACCATCGCCACTACCCGCCCGGAGACCATGCTGGCCGACGGCGCGCTGTGCGTGCACCCCGACGATCCGCGCTACCAGCATCTGGTGGGCAAGATGGTCGAACTGCCGCTGTGCGACCGCAATATCCCCATTATTGCCGACGATTTCGTCGACCCTGAATTCGGCACGGGCTGCGTGAAGATCACCGGCGCCCACGACTTCAATGACTACGCCTGCGCGCTGCGCCACGACCTGCCCCTGATCGTGATCTTCACGCTGGATGCGCACATCAACGAGAACGGTCCGAAGCAGTTCCAGGGCATGGAGCGCTACGAGGCCCGCAAGGCCGTGGTGGCCCAGCTCGAGGCCGAACAGTACCTGGTGCGGGTCGAGCCGCACAAGATGATGCAGCCCAAGGGCGACCGCACCGGCGTGGTGCTCGAACCCATGCTGACCGACCAGTGGTTCGTGGCCATGAGCAAGCCGGCACCCGAGGGCACGCGGCATCCGGGCAAGAGCATCACCCAGGTGGCGCTCGACGTGGTGGCCGACGGCCGCATCAAGTTCTATCCGGAAAACTGGACCACCATCTACAACCAGTGGCTGAACAATATCCAGGACTGGTGCATTTCGCGGCAATTGTGGTGGGGCCACCAGATTCCCGCCTGGTACTCGGAAGACGGCCAGGTGTTCGTGGCCCACACCGAGGCGCAGGCGCAGGAACAGGCGCGCGCGGCCGGGGTTAGCGGGCCGCTGACGCGCGACCCCGACGTGCTGGACACGTGGTTCTCGTCGGCGCTGGTGCCCTTCACCACGCTGGGATGGCCCGAAGACACGCCCGACCTGCGGCGCTACCTGCCGTCGAGCGTGCTGGTCACGGGCTTCGACATCATTTTCTTCTGGGTGGCGCGCATGGTCATGATGACCACCCACCTGACCGGGCAGATTCCGTTCAAGCATGTATACGTGCACGGCCTGATCCGCGACGCCGACGGCCAGAAGATGAGCAAGTCCAAGGGCAACACGCTCGATCCGGTGGACCTCATCGATGGCATCGGCCTGGACGGCCTGGTGGCCAAGCGCACCTACGGCCTGATGAACCCCAAGCAGGCCGGTGCCATTGAAAAGGCGACGCGCCGCCAGTACCCCGATGGCATCCCGGCCTTCGGCACCGACGCGCTGCGCTTCACCATGGCGGCCTACGCCACGCTGGGCCGCAACATCAACTTCGACCTCAAGCGCTGCGAAGGCTACCGCAACTTCTGCAACAAGCTGTGGAACGCCACCCGCTATGTGCTGATGAACACCGAAGGCCACGACCTGGGCGGCGATCAGCCGGCCGAACTGTCGTTCGCCGACCGCTGGATCGTCAGCCAGCTGCAGGCCCTGGAGGCCGAAATCGAGCGCGGCTTTGCCGACTACCGCTTCGACAACGTGGCCAATGCCCTGTACCGCTACGTATGGGACGAATACTGCGACTGGTATGTCGAGCTGGCCAAGGTGCAGATTCAGCAAGGCACGCCGGCGCAGCAACTGGGCACCCGCCGCACGCTGATCCGCGTGCTGGAGGCCGTGCTGCGGCTGGCCCACCCCATCATTCCGTTCATTACCGAAGCGCTGTGGCAAAAAGTGTCGGTAGTGGCCGGCAAGCGCCAGGCCGATGTCGCCGACAGCGTCAGCGTGCAGCCTTACCCGCGCAGCAATCCCGACGCGGTCGATCCGGCCGCCGAAGCCGACGTCGCGGATCTGAAGGCCCAGGTCGAGGCCGTGCGAGCGCTGCGCGGTGAAATGGGCCTGTCGCCGGCGCAGCGCGTGCCGCTAGTGGCGCAAGGCGATGCCGCCACCCTGCAGCGCAACGCCCCCTATCTGGCGGCGCTGGCCAAGCTGAGCCAGGTCGACGTGGTCGACACCTTGCCCGACGCCGGCGCGCCCGTGCAGGTGGTGGGCACCGCGCGCCTGATGCTGCACGTCGAGATCGACGTGGCGGCCGAGCGCGCCCGCCTGGACAAGGAAATCGCCCGCCTCGAAGGCGAGGCGGCCAAGGCTGCCGGCAAGCTGGGCAACGCCAGCTTCGTCGAGCGCGCGCCGGCCGCCGTGGTCGAGCAGGAAAAGGCCCGGCTGGCGCAGTTCAATGAAACCCTGGCCAAGGTGCGCGAGCAGCGCGCCAAGCTGGGCTGAACCGCGGGGGCCCGTGCGGCCCCCGCCTCGGGTCAGAATGAATACGTGATGCCCAGCGAGCCGAACGCGCTGGTTTCACGCTCGACGATGGGGCTGTCGCGCGCGTCGCCCAGGAGCGTCTTGACGCCCACCGTGGTGACCACGGTCCAGTCTTTGTCCAGGCTGTAGCGCCAGTTGGTGAACAACGCCGCCGACTTGAAGCCGGCCGAGGCCGAATACGGCTTCAGGCCGGCTTCGCTGTTCGCGGCCTGCGAGCGGGTGATGCCGAACCAGGTCTGCATGTCGTCGTGGCTGCCCCACAACGTGCTGGCGCCTACGGTGACCACATTGCGGCTGGTCTGCAGCACGCGGTAGCTGGTGCGCAGTTCCAGCGTGCCCCCGTAGCCGCTGCGCATGGCCTGGCGGTAGGCGGCGCCCAGCGAAAACCGGCCGGGATGCCATTCGAGGTACGCGCCGTAGACGCCATGGAAATCGATATCGCCCAGGCCCTTGATCCGGTCGGCGTCATCGTCGCGCCCCAGGCTCATGCCCAGGAACAGGCCGGCTGTGACGTCAGGCGCCAGGTCCCATTTCAGGCCGGTGGCGGGCAAGCCCGCGCGCGGCGAAATAAAGAAATGGCCACTCTGGTAGTTGATCAGCGGCACCGGCAGGAAGCGGTAGTCTTTGGCGCCATCGTATTCAGGCAACACCCCGGCCGCCAGGCCAATGAAATTCTGGCTCTGCGCGTGTGCGCCCTGCCCCGCGGCCATTCCCAACAGGGCCAGTCCGGCGGCCCATCGCAATCGGCGTTTCATGGCAATTCCTCTTAATATCGGCGGAGCCGCGCCTTGCGGCTCCTGCCATGGCACCGGATTGTGCAGGCAGGGTTTTAAATAGTTTTTAATGGCCGTGCCGCATACTGCGCGGCACGCTCCCCGATGGACGAAATCGCATGCACATACTGCTGGTGGAAGACGACGCCATGCTGGGCATGGCCATGCAAGCCGGCCTGGCGCATAAGCTCGGGGCCACGGTCGACTGGGCGCGCGATGCTGCCGAGGCCCGCCTGGCCCTGGCCGGCTCGCCCTATGCGGCCGTCTTGCTGGATATCGGCCTGCCGGGCGAATCCGGCTTGTCGGTGCTGCGCGCCCTGCGGGCCCGCTACGACGCCACGCCCGTCCTGCTGGTCACGGCGCGCGACCAGTTGAGCGAGCGCATCGGGGGCCTGGATGCCGGGGCCGACGACTACATCGTCAAGCCGTTCCAGCTCGACGAACTGCTGGCGCGCCTGCGGGCCGTGCTGCGCCGCAGCCGCAATCGGGTCACGCCGCTGCTGGCCTGCGCCGGCGTCACGCTCGACCCCGCCACGCGGCAGGTACGGCGCGATGGCGTCGAAGTCACGCTCAGCCAGCACGAGTACCTGACGCTGCTGGCCTTGATGGAGCGGCCGGGGCGCAACCTGACCCGCGAGCAGCTGGAAGACGCCGTCTACGGCGGACACGGCACCATCGAAAGCAACACCATCGCGGTGTATGTGCACCAGCTGCGCCGCAAACTGGGCGACCACATCGTCGCCACGGTGCATGGCTACGGCTACCGGCTCGGCGAGGCCTCAGATTGCCTTCCCTGAAGCGCCGCCTGCTGCTGGGCCTGCTGCTCGCCCTGGCCGTCAACTGGGCGAGCTGGTTCGCCTGGTTTGCCTACGAACAAGGCCGCACCCAGACGGGCGTGTGGGACCAGAAGCTGCATGAAGTGGCCAATGTCGCAATGCGATCGTTGCCGCTGTCGCTCACCGAAGCCCAGGGACCCATCGGCTTCGAGCCTGACGACGGAGGCCTGGTGTCTTTCGAGACCCAGATCAATTTCCAGATCTGGACGCGCGACGGCAGCCGCCAGCTGGCGCACTCTCCGGGCGCGCCGGCCACGCCCTTGAACGACCGCTTTGAAAACGGCTATGCCGACGTGACCGTCAACGGCGAGCCCTGGCGCATGTATGCCTCCAGCGATGTGGACAACCGGATCCAGATCCAGGTGGGCATGGCGCTGGCAGACCGGCGCGCCGAGTTTCGCGCCTGGCTGTGGCAAGGCCTGGAGGCTTCGGCGCTGCTGTTCCTGTTGCTGACGCTGACACTGCGGTTCGTCGTCAACCACACCCTGGCCCGCCTGGACCGGCTGCGCGCCACGTTGCTGTCGCGCGACCCCTTCGACCTGGCGCCCCTGCCGCAGCAAGGCATGCCCGCGGAACTGCAGCCGCTGATCGTGTCGGTCAATCGCCTGCTGGCCCGGCTGGACACCGCCATGAGCCGCGAACGCCGCTTCATCGCCGACGCGGCGCATGAACTGCGCACGCCGCTGGCGGCGCTGACCACGCATGCCGAACTGGCGCGCGACGCCAGCGAAAGCGACTCGCGCCAGGTGGCGCTGGATGGCCTGCTGGCCGTCGCCCGGCGCGCCACCCGGCTGTCTGAGCAACTGCTGGACCAGGCCCGCCTGGACGCCATCGAACAGCGCCCCGCCACGCCAGTGGATCTGGCCGCGCTGATCTCGATGTGCGTGCGGGATTATGAATCGGCGGCGCGCGCCAAGCGGCAACGCATCACCCTGGATACGCAGGCCTGCGCCGTGAACGGCGACGTTGACGCCGTTGGCATCCTGGTCGGCAATCTGATGGACAACGCCGTGCGGTACACGCCCGAGGGCGGCAACATTGAGGTGCGCTGCGCGCCCGCGCCGGACGGTGGCGCGCTACTGAGCGTGGCCGACGACGGCCCAGGCGTGCCGCAGGCCGAATGGCCACGCCTGTTCGAACGTTTCTACCGCAGCCGCGGCACCAACGGCGGCATGCGCGGCAGCGGCATCGGACTGGCGCTGGTGGCGCAGATCGCCCGCCTGCACGGCGGCAAGGCATGGTGCACAGCGGGCATAAGCGGCCGCGGCCTGGCCGTGTGGGTGCGGCTCGGCTGAAAGGCCCTAGACCCCGCCGTCGTTCAAGCGGTACCAGGCGACCGCGGCATTGACGTAAAGCCGCCGCAAGCCATACAGCGGAAAGCCCTTGATACGCGTGAGCGGCACCGGCAGGGCATCCGCGCCCTCGCCCGCGGTGTACGCGGCCAGCGCCTGGCCCATGGCGGTCTGCAGACCCACGCCCCGTCCCTGGCAGCCGATGTCGATCAGCAGCCCGGGCTCGGGCTCATGCAGGTGCGGCAGATAATCGCGCGTGACCGCCACTCGGCCGCACCAGCGGAATTCGAACGGCGTGCCGGCCGCCTGCGGGAACAGCTTGACCAGCACGCGTTCCAGATGCGCCCAGTCTTGCGGCCCCTTGGGCTCGCGGAACGGGCCGCGCCCGCCCATCAGCAGGCGCCCCTGGTGGTCGAGCCGGAAATACAGAAGCAGGTTGCGCGTATCCGAGCACACCCCGCCCTGCGGGAAGATCGTGGCCCGCACGTCGTCGGGCAGCGGCTGCGTGGCGACCTGGAAAGTGTTGGCATCGATGATGGATTGCCGCAGCCCCGGCCACAGGCCCGGGCCGTATGCGTTGGTGCACATGACGACGCGCTGCGCCGTCACCTGGCCGCCGCCCGCCGTGGCGGCCACCCATCGCCCGCCGTCGCGCCGCAGCGCGTGGACCGGGGTATCGGTATGCACGCGGGCGCCCGCCGCCAACGCGGCGCGAGCCAGGCCGCGCACGTAGCTCAATGGCTGGATGGCGCCGGCGCGCGGGTCGATCCAGCCGCCCTGGTAGCGGTCGGTGCCGGTCAGGGCAGCCACCTGCGCCTTGTCCAGGCTGCGGGTGGGCACGCCATAGCGCGCCCATTGCGCGGCCCGCGCGTGCGCGATGTCCAGCGCCTGTCGCGTGTGCGCGCCCTGGATCCAGCCGGCCCGTTCGCGCGGCACGTCCATGCCGTGGCGCTCGATCAGCCCGAAGACCAGGTCGGCCGTGCCGCCGGCGAACTGCACAAGGCGTTCGCCGCGCTGCGCGCCATACATGCGGATGAGCTCGTCGGGGTCGTATTTCAACCCGGGAATCACCTGTCCGCCGTTGCGCCCCGACCCGCCGAAACCGATTTCGCGGGCCTCGAGCAGCAGTGTGTCGATGCCGCGCTCGGCCAGGTGCAGCGCGGTGCTCAGTCCGGCATAGCCGCCGCCGATGACCAGCACGTCGGCCTGCGCCGACCCCGCCAGCGCCGTGGTATGGGGTGGCGGGGCCGCAGTGGCGGCCCACAGGGAATGCGACAGCGGATATGGCGCTTGCGCCATGATGGCTCCTTACATGGGATGCAGTACGCGGTGCAGGAAGTCCTGCGTGCGTGGATGTTGCGGTTGGTTCAATACGTCGCGGGCGGCGCCCTGCTCTACCACCACGCCGCCATCGATAAACAGCACGCGGTCGGCCACTTCGCGGGCAAAGCTCATTTCGTGGGTGACCACCACCATGGTCATGCCCGCCTCGGCCAGCTTGCGCATGACGCCCAGCACATCGCCCACCAGTTCGGGGTCGAGCGCCGAAGTGGGCTCGTCGAACAAAATGGCCTTGGGCTGCATGGCCAGGGCGCGCGCGATCGCCACGCGCTGCTGCTGGCCACCCGAGAGCTGGGGAGGATGGGCATCCGCCTTGTCGGCCAGGCCCACGCTGGCCAGCAATTCGCGGCCGCGCTCGATGGCCTGGGCGCGTGGCTCATTCTTGACGAAGACCGGACCTTCAATAACGTTTTCCAGCGCCGTGCGATGCGGGAACAGGTTGAAACGCTGGAACACCATCGACACCTGGGTGCGGATCGACACGATGGATGGCGAGTCGCAATCGACGGGCTCGCCGTCGATGGTGATAGAGCCGCTGTTGTAGCGCTCGAGCCCGTTAATGCAGCGCAGGATGGTGGATTTTCCCGAGCCCGAGGGCCCGATCACGCACACGACCTCGCCCTTGCTGACCTCGGCGTCGATGCCCTTCAGGACTTCGAGCTTGCCGAAGCTCTTGTGCACATTCTTCAGCAGGATCATTTGGCCGCACTCCTTTTTTCCAGGTGGCGCACGAACAGGATGAGCGGCACGCACATCACCAGGTACATCAGGGCGACCAGGCTGAACACCGTGGCGTTCTTGAACGTGGAAACCGCGATCAGCTTGCCCTGCAAGGCCAGCTCAGCCACCGTGATGGTGGAGGCCTGCGAGGAATCTTTCAGCATCATGATCATGATGTTGCCATAGGGCGGCAGCACGATTTTCACCGCCTGCGGCAGCACCACCCGCCGCATGGTCATGCTCCAGCTCATGCCCATCGCCATGGCCGCCTCGACCTGGCCGCGGTCGATGGCCTCGATGCCGGCCCGGAAATTCTCGGCCTGGTAGGCTGAATACGCGATGCCCAGGCCGATGATGGCCGCCTGCACGGCCGTCAGCGCAATGCCCATGTCGGGCATCACGAAATAGATGTAGAACAGCAGCACGATGATAGGGATACCGCGCAGCACGTTGATCATGCCGGCGCTGAACTTGGCCAGCGGCTTGATGCCGGACACCCGCATCAGGGCCCATACCATCCCCAGCAGCGTCGACAGCAACAGCGACCCGAAGGTCACCAGGATCGTCAGCGTAGCGCCCTGCAGCAGTATGGGCAGGAATTCGCGCGCATCGTTGAAAAACTCCATCATCGTTCAGTCCATCCTAGTGGGGTAAGTGGAAAGCGCCGGCGGCCACGGGCGGACCGCCGGCCGGGGCCCGGCGGTCAATCCGCCAGGTTCCACTTCTTCAGGATGCCGTCGATGGTGCCGTCGGCTTTCAGCTTCGTCAGCGCCTTGTCGATGCGCGCCAGCAACTCGGTGTCTTCTTTGCGCGTGGCAATGCCCAGGCTGCCCACCACGATGGGCTCGTAGCTCTTGGCCATCTTCAGGTTGGGATAGGCGCCCTTGGCGATGATGCTGGCCGCGATGGGATAGTCCATGAAGCCACCCTGGATGCGCCCGGCGTTCGCGTCGCGCATCATGTCGGGCGGGTTGTCGTAGAGCTTGACCTCTTTAAACATGCCGCTGTTCTGGATGGGCGCGACAAACGCCGTGCCGACCTGCACGCCCACCGTCATGCCTTTCATGTCGGCGAACGACTTGTATTGCTTGTCGTCGCCCTTGGGCACCATGAAGCCTTCGCCGTAGCGATACACGGGCTGGGAAAAGCTGACCACTTTCTGGCGCGGCTCGGTGATGAACATGGCAGCCGAGATCAGGTCGATGCGCTTGGACGTGAGCGAGCCGATCAGGGCCGAGAACGCCATGGGTTCGATCTGCACGCCGAAACCCGCCTCTTTGCCGACCGCCTTGATGATGTCGACCATCACCCCTTCGATGGTGTTGGTCTTGGTGTCCAGGAACGTGAACGGGCTGCCGGTGGGCGTGGAGCCGACTTTCAGCACAGTCTGCGCCTGTGCGGCGCCTCCCAGTGCCAGGGCGGCGGCCAGGGCTGCCGCCATGATCTTCTGTTTCATGAATATTCCCCTACTGTTGTGGAAAGCTAGGCGCGTCGCGCGCCGGTAATGTGCGCCTGTCTGCCGCCGGCCATGCCGGCGCCCGGCTGGCGCGGTTTACGGACTGGCCTCCTGGTAGTCGATGCGGCTGATGGCCCAGATGACTTCGGCGACGTCCGAACCCGGATTGCGCCAGCGCCGCGGCGTGCGGCTGGCATAGCAGAAACTGTCGCCGGCGCGCAGCAGCATGACCTGGTCTTCGACCCAGAGCTCGAGCGTGCCCTGCAAGACCAGGCCGATCTGCTCGCCCATGCAGGTAGAGAACAAGTCATCGCCGGTGGATCCGCCCGGCGCGATACGGGCCCGGCAGAGATCCAGGCTGCGGCCGGCGGGCGGGGTGTACATCTCTTTGTGGATGCCCTTGTCGAGCAGGTCGACGCGGCGATGCGTGCCGGCGCGCGCCACGCGGCCAGCCGCCTCGCCACCGCCCTGCCCGGCCCCGCGCAGCAGCGAATCCACCGAGACGCCGAACTGGCCAGCCAGCAGCGTGACGATTTTTACCGACGGCGAACTCAGGCCGCGCTCGACCTGGCTGAGCAGGCCCACCGAAATGCCGCAGGCCTTGGCCACCTGCATGAGCGACAGCCCATGCTGTTTGCGCAACTGGCGCAGTTGCTGGCCCAGCCAGAAGTCGATCACCGAAGTCGGGGCGGGCTCGCGCGAGGCGCGGGCCGAGCGTCGCGGGGCGAGATCATCGGGGACGGACAGGCTGCTCATATGAAAGATATGAAATTTGAAATTTTCATATATACATAATTTTCAATGCTAGCAGCACCGGCCACGCAGGCAAGGTGGGGACTTCCCTAGGGATGGCGAAAGGGTATGGAACGACCTGAAACGCCGCCCTGTTCGTGGAATGCGGACGTTTAGCCAGCACGAGGGGCTGGGGGACGTCAGGGGAACCGGCTTACGCGCCGAGGGTGGCCAGGTAGCGCTCGTCGGCCGGGGTAAGCCAGCCGTTGGCGCGGGCGCGCTCGAGCAAGTCGGGCCGGCGCTCGGCGGTAAGCCGCAGAGATTGCTGGCGTCGCCAGCGGGCGATGTTGGCGTGATGGCCGCTGAGCAGCTCGGCCGGCACCGCCTGGCCCGCATGGACTTCGGGGCGGGTGTAATGGGGGCTGTCGAGCAGGCCCGACAAGGTGTCGTGGAATGAATCCTGCAGGGCGGACTCGCCATCGTTCAGCGCGCCGGGCAGCAGCCGCACCGCGGCATCGATGATGGCGAGCGCGGCGATCTCGCCGCCGGACAGCACAAAGTCGCCCAGCGAGATTTCATCGGTGACGCAGCGGTCGATGAAGCGTTGGTCGATGCCTTCGTAGCGGCCGCAAATAAGCACGGCGCCGGAGCCGGCAGCCAGGGATTGCGCGTATTGCTGGTCGTAGCGCCGGCCGGTGGGAGACATCAGCACTACCGGCGCCGGCGCCAGGCCCTGCCCCGCGCGGCCCGCCTGCGCCGCGTCCACGGCGGCCTCGAGGGGCGCAGCCATCATGACCATGCCAGGGCCCCCGCCGTAAGGGCGGTCATCGACGGTGCGATGCACGTCGTGGGTGTAATCGCGGGGATTCCAGGCATGCAGGGCCCACAGGCCCTGCGCGTGCGCCCTGCCGGTCACGCCCAGGTCGCGCACAGTTCCGAACATGTCCGGAAAAAGCGTGACGACGTCAAAGCGCATCAGAGTTCCGTGGGCCAGTTGCTGTCGATGCGGCGGGCGGAGAGATCGACCGCCAGGATATGGGCGCCGACGAACGGCACCAGTATTTCGAGCGGGCGCCCCTTGGCGTCGCGCCGGGGTTCGGGCTCGCCGCCGGGCGCGGGCGCGCGCTGCAGCACCACCCGCAGGATGGCGTGCGCGCCGTTATCGAAAACTTCTTCGACAATGCCCACGCGGGCCGGCTCGCCTTCGGCATTAGTGTAGAAGGCGCAGCCGATGAGGTCGACCCAGTAGTATTCGTCGTCGGCGGTGGCCGGGAACTGGCTGCGCGAGACCTGCACTGCCAGGCCGCGCAAGGCCTCGGCCTGGTCGCGGTCGGTGATGCCGGCCAGTTGCGCGACGACGCTGGCGCCCTGGGGCCGCGCCTGTACAACCTTGTATTCTTGCGGCGCAGACGCGACAACGCCTCGCGCCTTTTCAGGAGCGAGGCGGGTCAGCCACCAGCTTGATGCCTTGCGCAGCACATCGGCCTGGGCAGAATGCGGCTGCACCTTGACCCAGCCCTTGACGCCGTAGGCCCCGTTGATGCGGCCCAGTTCGACCAGGTCGCCAGGGACCGCGGCGTGGGCGGCGTCAGGCATAGGACCGGCCGGCAAGGCAGCGCGGGTTTGCGCCAAGCCCGCCGTCAGGCGGCGGCGGAAACCTTGGCCGAGTAGTCTTTGACCAGACGCTCGACGGCGGGCGACAGTTGCGCGCCGCTGTTGGTCCAGTATTGCACGCGGTCAAGCGAAATACGCAGGCTTTCCGAGCCTTCGCTGGCAACCGGATTGTAGAAACCCACACGCTCGATGAAACGGCCATCGCGGCGGTTGCGCGAATCGGTGGCTACCAAATTGTAAAACGGACGCTTCTTCGACCCACCGCGGGCCATGCGAATCACCACCATAGGTAATCCCTTGAATTAGTTGTGAAAAACGGAAGATTCTAGCATTGAAAGAGAGCCCCTGGCAAGGAAGGCCTCGATTCGAGCCGGATACGTAGCATACACCCCGGAAACGCCTCGAGCGCTTCCGGGGCCGGGAACCGCTAGCGCCGCCGGAGGAAATGCAGCACCGTGCCCTGATTGTTGTCGTGCTGGGCCAACAGCGCGTTGCCGCTTTGCTTGGCGAACGCCTGGAAGTCGCGCGTGGCCTTGGGATCGGTAGTGGCCACCCGCAGGACCTGGCCGCTTTCCATCTGGGCCAGCGCTTTCTTGGCGCGCAGGATGGGCAGCGGGCAGGTCAGCCCGCTGGCATCGACCTCGTGCTGGAATTCCGGCAGGTCCGAGACGGGATCAGAGACGTTCATCGACCCACCCTTGCACGCTGGCCACGGCCGCCGGCAGGGCCTGGGCATCGTTGCCGCCGCCCATGGCCATGTCGGGACGGCCACCGCCCTTGCCGCCTACCTGGCCCGCCACGAAGCCGACCAGGTCGCCAGCCTTGACGCGGCCGGTGAGGTCGGCCGTGACGCCGCCCACCAGACTGATCTTGCCGTCGCCGCCGGCGCTGGCCAACAGCACCACGGCGGACTTGAGGCGGTCTTTCAGGTTGTCGACCATGCCGCGCAAGGCCTTGGGATCGATGTCGCCGAGGCTGGCGGCCAGCACCTTCACTCCCTTGACCTCGGCCGCCTTGGCGGCGAGGTCGTTGCCTGCGCTGGCAGCCAGCTTGCCACGGGCCTGCTCGAGGTCTTTTTCCAGGGTGCGAAGCTGCTCTTGCACCTGGGCCAGGCGCTCGGGCAGGTCGGCCGGGGTGGTGCGCAGCATGCCCGCGGCGCGCAACAGCAGCGCGTTCTGGCTTTGCACCCAGGCCAGCGCGTTGTCGCCGGTAATGGCCTCGACGCGGCGCACGCCGGCCGCCACGCCACCTTCGGTCACGATCTTGAACAGGCCGATGTCGCCCGTGCGCGACACGTGGGTGCCGCCGCACAGCTCGCGCGAGAAGCCGATGTCGAGCACCCGCACGGTGTCGCCGTATTTTTCGCCGAACAGCGCCATGGCGCCGCCCTTGACTGCGTCGTCGTAGGCCATGACGCGGGCCTGGGTAGGCTGGTTGGCCAGGACTTCGGCATTGACGATGGCTTCGACCTGGGCGATTTGCTCGGCCGACAGCGGCGCGTCGTGGGCGAAGTCGAAGCGGGTCTTGTCGGGATCGACCAGCGAGCCGCGCTGCTGCACGTGGGCGCCCAGCACCTGGCGCAGCGCCTTGTGCATGAGGTGGGTGGCGGAGTGGTTGCGCACGGTGCGCGCGCGGCGCACGGCATCGACCCGGGCCAGCAGCGTATCGCCCACGGCCAGCGAGCCGGATTCGAGCACGCCGTGATGGCCGAACACGCCGGCCTGGATTTTCAGGGTGTCGGCCACCGCGAAGCGCGCGCCGCCGCTTTCGAGCAGCCCGGTATCGCCGACCTGGCCGCCCGATTCGGCATAGAACGGCGTGGCATCGAGCACCACCACGGCGTGCTGGCCGGCCTGGACGCGTTCGACCTGGGTGCCGTCGACATATAGCGCGGTGACCTTGACGCCATCGAGCTCAAGTTTTTCGTAGCCTTCAAAGCGGGTGTCGGCGCCTTCGTAGCTGAGGCCCTCGGCCATCTTGAACTTGCCCGCGGCGCGCGCCTGGTCACGCTGGCGCGCCATGGCGGCATCGAAACCGGCCATGTCGACTTCGACATTGCGCTCGCGGCAGATGTCGGCGGTGAGATCGACCGGGAATCCGTAGGTATCGTACAGCGTGAACAGCGTGGTGCCGTCGAGCTGGCCGCCCGCCGGCACGCCGGCCAGGGCGCCGTCGAGGATCTTCATGCCGTGCTCGAGGGTTTCGCCAAAGCGTTCTTCTTCCTGCTTGAGCACCTGGGCCACGCGCTCGGCGGCCTGGGTCAGCTCGGGATAGGCCTGGCCCATCTCGGCCACGAGGTCGGGCACCAGCTTGTAGAAGAACGGCTTGGTCTGGCCCAGCTTGTAGCCGTGGCGCAGGGCCCGGCGCACAATGCGGCGCAGTACGTAGCCGCGGCCTTCGTTGCTGGGAATGACGCCGTCGACGATCAGGAAGGCGCACGCGCGGATGTGATCGGCAATGACCTTCAGCGAGTTGTCTTCGAGGTTCTTGACACCGGTTTCGCGCGCGGCGGCCCGGATCAGGTTCTGGAACAGGTCGATTTCGTAGTTGGAATGCACGCCCTGCAGCACCGCGGCGATGCGTTCCAGGCCCATGCCGGTATCGACACAGGGCTTGGGCAAGGGGGTCATGTTGCCGGCGGCATCGCGCTCGAACTGCATGAACACCAGGTTCCAGATTTCGATGTAGCGGTCGCCGTCTTCTTCGGGCGAACCCGGAGGGCCGCCCCAGACATCGGGGCCGTGATCGTAGAAGATTTCGGAGCATGGGCCGCACGGGCCGGTATCGGCCATTTGCCAGAAGTTGTCGGACGCGTAGCGGCTGCCTTTGTTGTCGCCGATGCGGATGATGCGCTCGCGCGGCACGCCGACTTCGGTGGCCCAGATGTCATAGGCTTCGTCGTCTTCCTGGTAGACCGTGACCCAGAGCTTCTCGGCGGGCAACTTGTAGACCTGGGTCAGCAATTCCCAGGCGTACTGGATGGCATCGCGCTTGAAGTAGTCGCCGAAGCTGAAGTTGCCCAGCATCTCGAAAAACGTGTGATGCCGTGCCGTATAGCCGACGTTTTCCAGGTCGTTGTGCTTGCCGCCGGCGCGCACGCTGCGCTGCGACGAGGTGGCACGGGTATAGGAACGTGTTTCCTTGCCGGTGAAGACGTCCTTGAACTGCACCATGCCCGAATTGGTAAAGAGCAACGTGGGGTCGTTGCCCGGCACGAGCGAGGCCGAAGGAACGATGGTGTGCCCTTTCGACTGGAAGAACTGCAGGAATTTCTGACGAATCTCTGAGGATTTCATTCTGGGACGAACCGGAATTTTGGCGAATTTTTGATTATAGAGGGTCGGCGGCCTGCCGACCCCGCCGCCCTACCCCGGCCCCACGCAGACATAACCGACGGTGGCGCTGCCGTCTTCGCTCCACAGGCCCTGCGCCACCCGGACGGCGGTATGGCCGCGGGGACATGAACAGGTGCCCGTGAGCGGGTTCGGGGACGACGACTGCGCGCATCCTTTGCTGGAGTTCAGGGCGTAGGCGCCGCCGAAACTGCCCTGCGCCGCGGTCCAGACACCGCCGCGGCAGTCCAGCAGCCCGCCCTTTGCACTGCGGGCGATCAGCCCCGCCCCGTCCGGACACGCGGCGCCGGCTACGGCCACTCCGCCCAGCGCCAGGTATTCGCCAGCATGCAGCCGCCCCTCGGTGGACAGGGAGCCGGCCACGGACAGGTCGCCACGCAGGTCCGGGTCGCGGGTGTCGTGGCGCCGCACGTACAGGTCGTAGTCGGCCGCGCCGAAACCGGCCCACACGGCCAGCGTGCCCGGCGGCAGGGCCGGCATGGCGGCCGCGGGCGGGTTGGGGAAATCGAAATTGGCGCCGCGGACCCGGGCGGCGGTGGCCGAGCCGCCATAGCCTCCGGCGGCCTCGATGGCCGCGCCCAGGCGCATCAGGTCGGGCGCCGAGCCGTCGGCCAGCAGGACCGGCCTGGCGCCGTAGGCCAGCGCATCGAGCCGGCACCCTTCCCCCGGGCAACGGGCGTCGCGCAGGATGCGGATGTTCACGCTGGCGCCCAGCGCGCCATTTTCTGGAAACGTGGCGGGCAGATGACCATGCGCCTTGAGTTCGGCCAGGCTCGGCGCCAGCAGGTCGGCATACAAGGGCTGGTCATTGGCGCCCAGCGCGGGCGCGCCTTCGGCCAGGCTGTCGAAATGCTGCCTCAGCATGTTGTCGAGCCCGCGCTTGAGTTCCAGCATCCAGACCCCGGCGGCCTGGCCGGCCGCATCGTCGATCCGGTGGACCAACCGGTTGGCGCCCCAGACCAGCAGCATGCCGGCCAGGGCTACCGCCAGCGTCAGCTCGAGCAAGGCGAAGCCGGCCTGCCGCCGGCCCGGCCGGCAATTTTCCGCCGCGCGGACGTGCAATGCGATGATGCGCATGGGGAGTTCCTTTCAGCGCACGGTGAACGCGAAAGTGTTGCTGTCGCCTTCGGCGCACTGGGATTCGGCCGCGGCGGCGCTATAGGCCAGGCGCGGCACGATGGTGATGTCCTTGACCTTGGCCACCCCGCCCCGCCCTTCGACCGTGATGATGTCGGACACCCGCTGCATGACCGATGCCAGGCCGGGGCAGGCGGCGTTGCTGACGTTGGTCAGGGTGATGACGAACCCCGAGCCGGCGCCCCCTCCGGCCACGGCGGCGGGAGCCACGGTGATCGTGCCGTTCGAACCGCTGCCGCTGCCCCCCAGTCCGTGCGATACGACAGCCGCGGCGCCCGTGCCGGCGACCGCCACCACGCTGGAATCCCGCAGTGCGTTGGCCAGCAAGCCTGTGTCGATGTCGGCATACGGCGCCGGCCCCGAGCCCTGCGCGAAGGTCTTGGTGCGCGCCACGAAGCGCTGCAACTCCTCGCCGACCTTGGGCACTTTGTTTTCGATGACATACGCGCCGATGGCGGGAATGCCGATGATGGCCACCAACAGCACGATGGCGGTGACGATGGAGACTTCGATGAGCGAGAAACCGGCCTGGCGGCGCGGCTTCGCGATGAGCGAGGGATGAGGCATGCAAGGCTCCGGGAGCAGAGGAAAATGGACAGCCGCAGCGACCGCTAGCGGCTGGCGTAGTAATTCATGAGGGCGCGGCGCAGTTCGTCGATGACGCCGTAGTGCCAAAGCGCCAGGCCCAGCACGGCGGCGACGGCCGCCAGCAGCATGGCCCACCGCAGCGCCAGGGCCTGGCGCCGCACCCGCGCCAGCGTGCGCGACTCGACGCGCAGGCGGGCCTGCGCGACGCCCGCTTCGACGCCGCGCGCCGCGATCACGTCAGCCATGAACCAGGCGGTTTCGCGATCGAACAGGCCCGTGTCGAATGTGTGGGCTCCGACAATGCCGTGTTCGACACGCGCGAGCATCTCGCCGATGTGCCAGCTCAGCCATGGCGATGCCTGCCAGGCCAGCGCCGCCAGGGCCTGACGCAGCCGCGTGTCGATGTTGCCGCGCTGGCGCAGCATGACTGCCAGCATGGCCAGGAAACGGATAGCGTGAAAATCGCGGTACAGCCTCCAGGGAAACAGCCGGTCGAGCCGCGCGCGCCACGGGCCGGTGAAGGCCGGCAGCGACCAGGCCGCCAGCCATGCGCCGCCCGCCAGCAGCACCGCCCAGAACGCCAGCCAGCGCCGCAAGGCCTGCGCCAGCGCGTACAGGCCCTGGGTCAGGCCGCCGTAATAGTCGGCGGGCACGGCCTGAAACACATGCTGCAGCCTCGGCACGGTGAAATACGGTATGGCGCACAGCAGGCCGATGGCGACCGCCAGCGCCGCGCCGCCCGCCGCGCACGTGCCCGCCAGGGTGCCGCGCGCCTGCAGCACCAGCCGCGCGGCGCCGGCCAGGTCGCGCAGCGCGTGCGGCAGCGCCTCGCCGCCGGCCTGCTGGGCCGCGGCGACCAACTGGCATTCGTCGTCGGGCATGGTGCCCGCCCAGGCGGCGGCCAGGTCGCCGCCGGACTCCTGGTACCGGTATTGCCAGCGTCGCGCCAGCCGGCCGCGCGCCGAGCGGGACCCATAGCGCAACGCGTCGTCTTCGAACATGTCGCGCAAGGTTTTGCGGCCTTGCAGGCTGTCTATCAGGTCGGCCAGGTATTCGTAGTAGTCGGCGCGCTGCCGCTGGAAACAACGGCCGTCGTACCAGGCTGCCCATTGCCGCACCATGCCGGCCAGCCCGCCGAAGGACTCATGCATGGCGGTCTCCGGCCACCGGGCGCAAGGGCGCGGCGTGGGGAAAGTCGGCGGGCAGCCGGAAGTGCCGGGAAATTGCGCGCGGATCGACCTGGCCGCGCGATGCCTTGTACACCGCGCAGGCGGCCGCGCACTTGCCCGCCATGTCGGGATCGTCGAACGCCGTGCGCGGCAAGGCGCGCACGAGGCGCTGCAAGCCCAGGTTGTCGCGGCGGCGGACCAGCTGCAGGAGATGATCATGGTGATCGGGTTCGATCATTTCAGCCACCACGGTACGCCCCGCGAGCCCGTGCAGCTGCGGCAACTGGGGCCGGCGGCAGGCAGAGCAGCCCGCGGCATTGCGGGCCCGCAGCGCGGCGCCGTCGATATGATGGGCCCGTGCGAACGCCAGCGCCCAATCGCGCCATGGCGTGGCGGACTCATGCCTCGGCATGCTGTCGAACGGCATGGCGCAAGCCGGGCACAGACGCGGCAACAGCGCCTGATAGACCAGCAGCTTGAGCACGCCTGGCGTGGCCAGGAAATCGCGCGACACGCCGATGAAATCGGACGCCAGGCGTTCGGGGATCATGCAGGCCGAACCGGTGTGCGTGGTGGTGTACACATTGACGCCCGAGCCTGCCAGGTCCATGAAGGCGCGGCCCGTGTCGCGGTCGCGTACTTCACCGATCAGCAGGTCGTGCATGGCCGAGCGCTTGACGGTCTTGAGCTTGGCGTCGAACACTGGCGAAGCGTCGGCATCGAGCGTGCGGCCGACCGTGTTCTGCAAGGCATTGCCGATGCGGTATTCGGCAGGATCTTCCAGCGTGATGACCTTGCGCGTGGCGGGGATGCCCCCCATCAGCGTGGCAATGGAAGTGGATTTGCCCGATCCGACCACGCCGGCCAGCACAATCGCGCCGCCGGAGCGTTCGCGCGCGCGCTCCAGCATGGCGATCTGTGATGGCAGGTAGCCCAGCTCGGCCAGGCTGGCGCCGCCTTCGGCCGCGTCCAGGCGCAGCAGCCGCAGGCATACAGACGGCCCGGCATCGGTGGCCAGCGAGGCCCAGCGCACGGTGACCGGCCGGCCGTCTATGTCGAGCGCGATGCGGCCCTGCTGTTCGGCCAACGGGTCGAACACCGCGCCATTGCCGCCGCGCACGTCCATCCACGCCACCGCCAGCACGTCGAGCAAGGTGGCGGCCGACATATCGCTGAAGCAACCGGGCAGCACGTAGGCGCCGTCGATGGTGTAGCGCACTTCGGATTTTTCTGGCGCCTGGCGAATATTGATGTGCACGTCGCTGGCGCGCTGCTCGAGTCCCCAGCGCACAATGTCGAGAAAGAGCGAGGACAGCGCCGAACGCTGCGCCGCGGGAGCCGCCGGACGGCTTTCGCGCAGCGTGGCGGCCGTGACCTGCCCGCGTGCCACCGGCAGCAGCAACGCGGCCGGCAAGGCATAGCGCGGCGTTCGCGCGAGGCGGTATCCGCGCGCGCGCACCATGCGCTCGACCTCGACGATCGGGTCGCCGTACAGGTAGTCATGCAAGGCGAATACGGCGGCCTGCCCCCCTTCGAGCAACACCGGGCACAGCCGTCCGGCCAGCAAAGCCAGGTCGAACTCGCCGCTGAGCGCGCGCACGAAGGCGGGCTCGAGCCGCGCCAGGTCGTCGAGGGTGTGCAGCCAGAAGACCTCGTGCCGGGCGGCGTCACGCGGCGCAGTGGCGAGAGCCGGAGATTCAGTCATGGCCGGACAGCAAGCAAGCGGTATGGGGTTCGCCGGACTTGCGCAGGCGCACGCACGGCACGTCGATGGCCTGCAGGACATATGAATCTCCTGGCGACGCGCTTGCCAGCGGCGCGGCCCGTCCCGCCCGATAGCGGGATACGCGCCCATTGACCGAGATGTCGGCATGCAGCGCCTTGCCCACGCCGTAGATCGCCACGACATCGACGCGGTCGGCCGCGCCGCTACCGTGCGGGGCGTCGGCCGGCCCGCCAGAAGCGCGCGGCGCGCCTCCAGCGCGAGGCCCCAGCCAATCGGCCGCCTGCCGTGGCGGCGGCGCGGCCCGCGCCGCCTGCGCATCGGCGCGCAGCAGCTCGCGCACCGTATCGCCTTCTGCCCATGGCTGCACGGCTGCGGCCGGGTCGGTCTCGGCAGACTCAGTGGCTTCGGCAGGTTCGGCGTAGGCGGCATCGCCTGCCTCGAGCGGCTGGGCGCGCGCGCCCGCCGCGGCAGACACGCCGGCCCCCAAGCCGGCCGCCAGCAGCGCCAGCCATGCCGAGCAGCGTAGGCCGGACCGGGCCGGCGCCTTCGAACGCGGATCAGTTTTGCTCATAGAGGGTTCCTTGGAGTTCGGCCGTCAGGGCACTGACGGCGGTGTCGGGAGTGCGCCCGGCGGCCAGGCGCAGCACCACGGACGACCAGGCGACGACCAGCCGGGGCTGGCCGGCCAACAGGGAAAGCGAGCGCAACGGGCCCTGCAGCGCCAGCGCGCGCTGGCGCATGGCCGGCCAGTTGGCCGGCGCGGCGATGGGCTGGCCCCGCGCATCGCGGGGAGCTACCGGCACGGGCGCCGGCGGCCCGAGGGTCAGTTGCGCGAACGCGGGCCGCGCCAGCTGCAAGGCGCTGGCCAGGACTTGATCGACATGCACGGCAGAAGGCAGCTCCGCGTCGGCGAGCGATGTGCGATTGCCCGGCACCATCCAGGCCAGCTCGGCGCCATCGAGCGGCTGGAAGCGTGCTTGCCAGCCGGCAGGCACGGCTCGCGCGAAAGCGCCGTTGGTGGCGTCAGCCTGGGCGCGCACATAAGCCGCGCGGCACGACCAGGCCCGCGGCGCGGGCTGGCAGCGCGTATCGCGCAGCAACCACCCTTGCACATTCAGCGGCAGGCGATGCAATGAGGCGAGCACGCTGGCCAGCTCAGGCAGGTGATGCACCGTGAGCTGCCGGCGGAACCTGGACGTGGCCTGGCGCCAGGCTTCGTCGGGGGCCAGTTCCGGCGCCGGCATGGCCGCGCGCGGGGCCGGCCGCCAGGCGTGCCAGACCGTGGGTAGCGCGAGGGCCAGCGTCAGGCCGCCGGCGAAAGCGCGCACCGGCAGCGGCAAGCGCGACCAGCGCGAACCCACCGGACGCAGCAACGCCGCGCTATCGGGCGCGGCCAGCAAAGCCTGCAAGGTTTGCGGCCCATCGTGACGGCGCAGCGACGGATACTGGGCAGCCAGCGCCTGCAGGGCAGCCTCGGCCTGTGCCTCATCGGGGTATAGCGTGTCGGCGCGGGCCAGCACCGCGCCATCCTGGGCCGCCACGAGCCACCAGCGCCCTCCGGGCAAGGGCGCGATGCAGGCCGCGCTGCCATCGGGATGGCGCCATGCAAATGCCTGGGCTGCCGCATGCACCGGCCGGCGCCGCGCGGGTGGCGCAAGCCGCGCGCAGCCGCCGGCCAGGGCCCCCTGCCCGCCCACTACGTAATGCGTGGCGCGCATGCGCCGCGCGCGTGTCCGGGCCATGGCGGGTGCATGGCTGCCCACCAGGGCGAACCACGACAGGCCGAACGCCAAACTGCGGCCGCCATCATCGGCGTCGAGCAGCAACAACTGGCCGGAAGCTGGGACGGCGAGCATTCAGATGTCCTCTTCGACCTGCGCCGTCACCAGCACCACGGTGGTCAGGCGCTCGCTCGATGCACGGTCTTGCCCGCCCGCAAGCAGCGGTGCGTCGGCCGACAGTCGGCGGCGGTCGTATTCGTCCTGGCGCCGGTCGAATCCGGACAGGATGACGGGCTGTCCGGGGCTCAACGCAACCTGCTGCACCGTGCCGTTGCCGTCGATGGTGATCTGCTGAACCTGGATCTGGTTGCCCTGCGTGCCGAAGGTAACGCTCTTGATGGGCTGGGCGACCGTATTGTCGTAGGCGATCGACAGCAGGATGCGGCCGTCGGCCTGGGCGTCGGGCACCAGCGTCAGGAACGTGCCCACGGTTTCCTGCTTCTGGCTGATGGACACCGACGGCAGCGCCGTGCTGCCCAGCGCCGCGTCGATGCCGGGCACGGCGGTGCTCTGGACCTGGTCGATGTACGAAAACGTAGTGCGCACCGCGTGAGTGACCGGGCGGCGGTTCAGAGTAAGCACCGGCACGCTGCTGTGGCGCAGAACGGCGCCGGTCTGGCTGAGCGCCGAGACGATGGCCCGCGTGCCTTGGAACGGGCCGCTGTCGACCGTGGCTCCCAAGGCCGCGGCGGCGCCGCCGGCCGCCACTGGCAGCGTGGCGGCAACCGCCGCGCGGGCGCTGTCGTAGACTGCCTTCCAGTCGATGCCGCCCTCGGCGCTGTCGTTGGCCACCACGGTGATTTCTTCGAACAACAGGCGCACGCGCCGGGTCAGCGCCTGGTTTTCCCGCTCGATGAACTGGCCGATGCGATCGAGCACATCGGGAATGTCGGTAATTACCAGTGAGCTGCCGCCGCCGTCGAGATCGGCGATGGTGCCGGCCTGGGTCAGGAACGGCAGAATGCGGACTCGTACAGCTTGCAGCGCATGGTGCTCGCCTGACGAAAGCGTAGTGTTGGAGGTGTTGTCGAAGCCGCCGGCCTCGGCGGCGCCGGCACGGCCCAGACGGGCGTCGGCCCGGCTGGCCAGCGTCAGCGCGCGCACGTCGAACACGCGCGTCTGCATGCGATAGAACTCGATGGCGTTGCGCTGGTAGCGCCAGTGCACGCCGAAGCTGGCGGCCAGCGTGTCGAGCGTATCAGGCAAGGGGCGCGGCCCGGCCAGCACTGGCACGCGCATCGGCGCGGCCAGTTCGGCCGTGGCCGCCGCCGGCTGGCCCAGGCGCGGCAGGAACAACGAGCGCGGCAACAAGGCATCGGGCGCGATGCGCACGGCAATGCCGGTGACGCTGGTCAGCCGCTCGCCCAGCGAAGGCAGGTCGAGCCGGCCGGCGAACAGCAGGGTCGTGTCAACGTCGCCGCGCAACGCGGGCGGCAGCACGACGTCGCGGGCCAGCGGCTGCGCCTTGCCGGCCAGCCAGGGCTTGTCGACATCTTGCGCGGCAATGCGTGCGTTGCGGTCGGACACGGCGGCAGCAAACTGCTGCTGGCCAGCCTCGACCTTGGAGCGTGCCGTGGTGATGGCCTCGCGCAGCGCCTGCAGCGACTGCTGCGCCGAGCACCCGGACAACGCCAGCAGCGCGAAACTGCAATATGCCAGACGGGCTTTCATGGACGGACTCCGGAAACGGCGGAGCGGTCGCACGCCTGGGCGAACGGCACGACGCGCAATACCTTGTTGGCGTAAAAGCAGGGCTGCACTGGCCGGTCTGCGAGTTCGGTCGAGGCCAGCAAGCCGCGCACGGCTGTCTTGAAATCGGCCGCAAATTCGGCGCTGCCCGCCAGGGGGATATCGGCATCGACGGCCCAATGCTGCGGTTCGAACGACCAGCCGGCCTCGGCAGCCCAGCGTGCCAGCACGGCGCGCAAGGTGGCGTCGGGCGCCCCCGCCCGGAAACGCGTGGGCGTATCGCCCTGCGTAATGGGCGTGTGCGGCGCAGGCAGTGCTGGTGCGGACGGGAATGGCGCGGCGCCCGGTGGCTCAACAGCTGGCACGCCGCCGAGCCCGGCAACCGTGCCGGCGGGTGGCGCCGGCGGAGCCGATGCCGGCAACGCGGCCTGCCGCTCGACCCGCGCCACGTGACGGCCGCCTTGCAGCACCAATGCCGGCCAGATGCCGTCGACAATCAGGTAGGGTTCCTGGAGGGTGTACGACAGCGGCTGCAGGCCGGACGGCGTTTGTGCAAACAGCGCGGGCGGGATGCGGCCGGGCGCGAACTGCAGCCAGGTGCGCCCGGCCCCGCTGAATACCTGCAATGGCGCCACGGAGGGATCGCCGGATAGCTGCCAGTTGAAGTCGTAATGACCGGCCGGGGCGCCGCCCGCCCGCCAGCCCTGTACGCTGCCAGGCCACTGTGCACAGGCGGCCAGCCCCAGCGGCAGCAACCCCAGAAGTATGAGTCGAAGCATGCTCGTCCTGAATCGATGCGCGCTCCGGATCGGAACGCGAGGACTGCATGTTGGCTCGCCCCGGCCGGCCCAGCTAGACCGACTTGTACGAACGGAATTTTTCGTTCATTGGAGGTGACGCGGGTATTGACGGCAAGAAAAAACCGGCCTGGCGGCCGGTTGGCAAGCGGCGCGCCATGGCGGCCATGGCCGCCATGGCTGGATGCCACGCTAGCGTTGCTGCGCCAGGCGGCGGGCCTGGTCGGCGGCGCGGTTCAGGGCCGCCACGGGCGGCGTCTTGCCGTCGAAGGCCTCGTCCAGCTCGGTGCTGAGCACGGCTTCGACGCGATCGTAGTTGGCCATGCGGAATCCGCGGCTGGTGGACGGCGATTTGCTCTGCATGGACTGCACAATGGCGTGCGCCCCCGGGACCTTGTCGTAGAACGACACGTCGGCGGCACGGAACGCCGCATCGGTAAGTGGCAGATAGCCGGTGCGCTGATGCCATTCGGCCGCGTTGACGGGCTTGGCCAGCCAGGCCAGGAATTGCGCGGTGGCTTTTTCCTGGGCTTGCGGGTGGCCGTCGATGGCCCACAGCGCTGACCCGCTGACGAACGGGCTGCCGGCTTCCTTGGTGGCCTGCGTGTAATACGGCAGCGGCGCCACGCCGAACGACAGCGAGCGCGTGTTCATGAAGGTGCCCGCCGCCCCGGAACCGGAGGTCAGCACGGCGCAGTCGCCCTTGGCGAACAGCTTGTCGCTCTGGTTGTCGTCGGAATGCGCCATGAACAGCAGCGACCGCTTCCAGCTGGCCATCAGCGACACGTGGCGCATGTACAGAGTGTCGAACTGCAGCGCGGGCGCGGCTTTGCTGGCGGCCAGGCCGTTGTCGTTGCTGGTGAACAGCTGCTTGTTGACGGGCGCCAGGTTTTCCAGGTGGATTTTTACCTGGTTGCTGGACGCATACGGGCATTCGATGTTGGCGACGTCGCGCAGCTTGAGCAACTCGCCCTGCAGGTCGGCCCAGGTACGGGCGGGCTTGTTGGGATCGAGGCCGGCCTTTTTGTAATAGGCCAGGTTGTAGTACATGATGGGCACTTCGGCCATCCAGGGAAAGGCCAGCAGGCGTCCCTTGCTGTCGCGCGTAAAGCTGGAAGTGGCGGGCAGGAACCAGTTCAGGTCCTTGATGGGGTACTTGGCCAGCAACTGGTACAGCGGCAGGATGGCCTTGTGCTCGGACACGACTTCGGGCGAGCGGTTGTCGGCCAGCTGCACCAGGTTGGGCCCCTTCTTTTTCTTCAGGGCCTCGGCGGCTTCCTTGCGCAGATCCTGCGCGCTGGAGAAGTCGCGCAATTCGACCTCGACGTCATTCTGTTCTTTGTTGAATTTCTTGGTGAGTTTTTCGAATTCGGCCTTGTTGGGGCCGCTGAGCGTGTGCCAGACCTCGATTTCGACGGCGGCGCCGTGCGCCGCGCCAGCGGCAAGCATGGCAGCGCCGAAAACCCAGGTGCGCCGGCTGGCGATCAGTGCGCGGGCCAGGCCCGCCAATTGCAGTGTCTTCATAGGTTCACAGACCAAGAAAAGGAAATTCGGGCTCCGGCTTGCGTCCGCAGAGCAGATCGGCCAGGGCCCGGCCCGAACCGACCCCCATGGTCCAGCCCAGCGTGCCGTGGCCTGTATTCAGGTACAGGTTGGGAATGCGGGTACGACCGATGAGAGGTACGTTCGAAGGAGTGGACGGGCGCAACCCCGACCAGTAGCTGACGCTCTCGAAATCGAGCGCGTCGGGAAACAGCTCGCGCGCCAGGCGCGTCATGGCCTCGCAACGGCCGCTGTTGAGCGCGCGCGAATAGCCGGATAGTTCGGCCGTGCCCGCCATGCGCAGCCGGTCGCCCAGGCGCGAGAACACGACCTTGTGGCTGCTGTCGGTCAGGCTGACCGAAGGCGCGCGGGCAGGGTCGCGCACCGTGAAGGTGGCCGAATAGCCCTTGGCGGGGTACACGTTGCAAGGCACGCCCAGCGGCCGCACCAGGCGTGGGCTGAAGCTGCCCAGCGCCACCACGTAGGCATCGGCCACGATGCGCCCATAGCGGCCGTCGGGCTGGATGGTTTCCAGCGCCTGCACCTGGCCGCCCTGGCTGACCAGGCGCGTCGCGCTGGTTTCGTAATGGAATTCCACGCCCGCGCGCTCGCAATGCTGCGCCAGGCCGGCGGCAAACAGGTGCACGTCGCCGCTTTCGTCTTCGGGGGTGAAATCGCCGCCCACGATAGTGCCGCGATGCGGCGCCAGGGCGGGTTCGATGGCGACGACCTCATCGGCCGTGACGACCCGGCGCTCGACGCCGAAGTCGCGCATCAGGCCGGCGGCTTTCTGCGAGGTTTCGAATTCGTGGGGATCGCGATAGAAATTGAGAATGCCGCGTTCGAGGTGATCATACGAAATGCCGAGTTCGGCGCGCATGGCCTGCAGCGTGGAACGGCTGTATTCAGCCATCCGCACCATGGCGCGGATGTTGGGCGCCAGCCGGCCCGGCAGGCATTCGCGCAGAAAGGCCAGCCCCCACATCCATTGGCGCCAGTCGAGCTGGGGCCGGAACAGCAGCGGCGCGTCGTCCTGGAACACCCATTTGAGCAGCTTCAGGGGCGCTTGCGGATTGGCCCAGGGCTCGGCGTACGAGACGGAGATCTGTCCGCCGTTGGCCAGGCTGGTTTCCTGGGCCGGGCCCGGGCGGCGGTCGACCACTACGACATCATGGCCGGCCTGGCGCAGCCACCAGGCGCTGGAAATGCCGATGATGCCGCTACCCAATACCGCTACTTTCATGCGCGCCTTGCTCCTTGCGCCGCCGGCCACAGCGGGGCGGGGCCCCTGGGGTCGCGGCTCGATCCGATCGAGATGCCGGTGCGGCAGTTTACAGCGCCGCCCCTGCCCCGCCTATAACATAAAAGAAGGGGCGGTATCCATTTGCACCTGGAAGTTTCCCGCCCATGCACCACCGCCCCTGCGTCAGGCGCCCGTGCCCGCGCGGGCGAGGTCGGCCTCGGAAGTGAAGGCGTCGGCATAGAACTCGTCGGCGGGCAGGCCGCATTGCGCCGTGAACTCGCGGCGCGCGGCATCCACCATGGGCGGTGCGCCGCAGGCGTACACCTGGTAGCCGGACAGGTCGGGCAGGTCTTGCAGCACGGCTTCGTGCACATAGCCGGTGCGACCGTTCCAGCCGTCTTCGGGCAGGCCGTCGGAAACCACCGGCACGTAGCGGAAGTCGGGCAATGTCCGGGCCCAGGATTGCGCCAGTTCATGCATGTACAAGTCGCGCGGGCGGCGCCCGCCCCAGTACAGCACGGCCGGGCGGCGGATGCCGTGGTGCGCCATGTGCTCGACCATGGCCTTGACGGGGGCGAAGCCGGTGCCGCTGGCCAGCAGCACGATGGGCTTGTCGGAGTCTTCGCGCAGGAAGAACGAACCGAACGGCCCCTCCAGGCGCAGGATTTCGCGCACTTTCATTTGCGTGGCGCCCGCGCCGAACACGTGGTCGGTGAACACGCCGCCGGGCATGTGCCGCACGTGCAATTCGAGCGGGCTGCCGGTGTGCGGCGCGCAGGCCATCGAGTAACTGCGGCGCTTGCCGTCTTTCAGGATGACCTCGATGTACTGCCCTGCGTAATAGCGGAACGGGTCGGCCGCCGGCAGTTGCAGGCTGAGCACGGTGACGTCGGGCGCGGCGAGCTCCATGGCCTGCACGCGGGCCGGCAGTTTGCGGATCTGGATATCGCTGGCCAGCCGGACTTCGGTGGATTCGACCACCAGGTCGGACTGCGGCCGCGCCTGGCAGAACAGCGTGTAGCCTTGCGCCAGTTCTTCGGGAGACAGGATCTGGGCCGGGTATTCGCCGGCGTCGACCTGGCCCGCAACCACCTTGCCCTTGCAGGTGGAACACGCGCCGTTGCGGCAGCTGTACGGCAGCACGATGCCGGCGGCCAAGGCGGCATCCAGGACTGTCTGGCCGGCTTCGACCGTGAATTGATGCTGGCTGGGTTGTACGGTGACCTTGAAGCTCATGGATACCATCTGTAGAAAACGAGGCGGCGCCGGCGCCGCGGCCAGGGCAAAAGCGCCTGGCCGCGCCCGGCGGTCAATTTTGTATTCTATAATTTTTACCGCTCCGGGACGGCCCGGAGCGGCCGCCGGCCTCTTGCCGGCTGTTTTCCATCCGGGGACGGCCCCATCGCCGGCAAGCATGCCGGCACTAGTTCAAATGGGGCACTCTATGACCTGGGTCATTCTCGTATTCGCGGGGCTGTTCGAAGTGGTGTGGGCCGTCGGCCTGAAATACACCCACGGCTTCACGCGCCTGGTTCCGTCGGCTGTTACGCTGGCCGGCATGGTGGCCAGCTTCTGGCTACTGTCCATCGCCATGAAAAGCCTGCCGCTGGGCACGGCCTACGCGGTATGGGTGGGCATCGGCGCGCTGGGCGCTTTCGTGGCGGGCATCCTGCTGTTCGGTGAAACGCTCAGCGTGATGCGCGTGGCCAGCGTGCTGCTGATTGCCGCGGGGCTGGTCGGCCTGAAGCTGTCGGCCTGACCGCCCGGCCTCAGAAGTCCAGCTCGATCTCGGCGGCATCCCCCACGCGCAGGCGGGCACCCGCCGGGGCGGCGACGATGGCGTTCTGCCCGAACACCACGCCGATCTCGAACTTCCGGTAAGCGGCCAGCGTGCGGCCGGGTTCATCGTGGCGCTGGGCGGTAAGCTGATCGATATTCGGCATGGGGCAGCGCGTGCATGGCTTGACCAGCGCCATGCGCACCTGCCCCACCGTCACCATGGCGGTATGGTCTTCATCGTATGCCTCCCATTCGCCCTGGATGACGATATTGGGCCGGAAGCGGTTCATGGGCACTGCCGGCTCACCCTGCGCGCCCAACCGCGCATTCAGTTCATCGAGCGAAGCCTGGTTGGCGATCAGCAACGGAAAGCCATCCGCGAAGCCCAGCCGGTGCTCACCGGCGAACGCCTCGGCCAGATCGGGGTGCGCGGCGCACCAGCGCTCGACCCATTCGATGCGCGAGGGCCGCTGGGACGGCGCGTCGATCTTGACCAGCACGCAATCCAGCCCCAGCACCTGGCTGAGCCAGGCGGCTGCCTCGCCGCTTTCGTCGCGCGCGGGCACGGTGTCTTTCCAGACCGTGGCCCGGCGCACCGTGCCGCTTAACTGCGAGCCGTCGAGCGGCACGCGCAGCACCGGCATGCCGGGCGCGCGCAGTTCGAGATGGTCGGCCGTGAGGGCCGGGCGGATCAGCGCCATGGCGGGCCATTGGCGCTGCGTCATGAACTGGCCTTGCGCGGTCAGGATCATCCAGCGCCGGTCGCCGGCCAGGCCAGCGCGATCGATGGGCGACTCGGCCAGATCGATGGCGGCGCAGGACTTGATGGGATAAATGTGCAGGCTGGCGACGCGTGCGGTCATGGCGGCATGAGGCAGTTGGACGGGCGGGCGCCTAGCATAGCACCCGCGCGCGCCTGCCCGAACCGCGTCAGGCGCCCGGCGAGCCTTGCCGCATGCGCCGCACCGCATCGAGCGCGGCTTCGAGCGCCGCCTCGACCGATTCGAGCGATGCGGGCGAGCCACCCGGCTGCGGCGCAGCAGGGCCGGCGGCATCCGGCAACGCTGCATGGATATGCTCGCCAGCGGGACTGACATCAACGTCGAACACGAGTTTTTCCGCGCGGTGCCAGGTAGTGAACCATTCGAGCGGCTGGCCGTGCTGGTCGAACCCCTGCCCTTCCAGCATCAGCAGCGGGCTGCCGGCTGGTATTCGCAGCGCCTCGGCCAGCGCGGCGTCGGCCCCCACCGCGCGAATGCGGTTGCGGCCCCGGCCCGGGTGCAGGCCGAACCGCTGCACCAGGGTGCGATGCAGCGAGGTGTCGTGCAGATGCTCGGCGCACAGGCCGGGCAGGCGCGCGCGCGGCAGCCAGGTGCGCACAAAGGCCAACGGCTCGTCGTCGACGCGGCGCAGGCGTTCCAGCAGCAGGGTGTCGTCCGAGCCGAAGAATGCCGCTACCTCGGGAGGCGGCTTGGCCGGCTCGCAGCGCAGCACGCGCGTCAGCAGCACGGTGCCGGTGTGGGCGAATTGTTCGAAGAGTCCGGTGGAGCGCTGCACCATGCGGCGATGCTCGAGCGCAGGAGCCACCGTGGGCGCGCGTCCGGGATCGCGGCGGATAAGCCCCTCGGCCACCAGCGTCGCCAATGCCTGCCGCACCACGCTGCGCGCCACGCCGAATTGCCGGCACAGCGCTGCCTCGCTGGGCAGCAGCGTGCCAGGCGCCCATTGGCGGTCGCGAATGTCGCGGCGCAGCGCCCGGGCTATCTGCGCATGCAGGGGATCGCCGCTGGAGCGATCGAGCGGCGCGGCGGGTTCGGCGGACGATGCCATGGGATCAGCCTCCGGTAGTGGAGCGCGCAGTTTCCCATACATGCGACCAGCCCGGGGCCAGATGCGCGGCCCGCTCGGCCGCCAGCACCAGGCTGTCTTCGCGCGCCACACCCTGGCCTGCGATGTCGAAGGCCGTGCCGTGGTCTACCGAGACGCGCACGACCGGCAGGCCCACGGTGATGTTCACGCCGTCGTCGCCATACACCGACTTGAATGGGGCGTGGCCCTGGTCGTGGTAGCAGGCGATGACGAACTTCCATTTGCCGCGCACGGCTTGCGGGAACAGCGCGTCGGCCGGAATGGGGCCGGCGGCGCGGATGCCGGCGGCGTTGGCCTCGGCCACGGCCGGCGCCAGGATGTCGGCGTCTTCGGTGCCGAAAATGCCGTTCTCGCCGGCGTGCGGATTCAGCCCCGCCACCGCTACCGGTTCGTCGGCGCGGCCCAGGGCCTGGGCGAACGAGCCGGCCAGGCGCAGCACCGCCCGCATGCGCTGCGGCGTGACGTCGTCGATGGCCTGGCGCAACGACACATGGGTGGTGGCATGAAAGATGTACAGGTCGCCCGCCGACAGCACCAGCGAGAACGTCTTGACGCCGAATTCGTGCGCCAGCAGTTCAGTGTGGCCGGGCCATTTGTGGCCGGCCAGATGCATGGCGGCCTTGTTCAGCGGCGCCGTGACGATGCCGTCGATGCGGCCCTCGCGCGCCAGTGCACACGCCGTAGTGACAAAGCGCACCGAACCGTCGCCCGCGTCGGCGCTCAGCTTGCCCAGCGGGACGTGCTCGAGCGAAGGGCCTGCCTGGATGACTTCGATGATACCCGGCGTGTTGCGTACCTGCTCGGGCCCCTCGACCACCTGCACGCGCGAGGCGTCGGCGCCCAGCGCCTGGGCGGCCCGGCGCAGCGCCGCGGCATCGCCCACCACGACCAGCCGCGCGCGCTGGCGCAGATCGTCGTGCCCCAGCAGCATCTTGGCGGTGATCTCGGGCCCGATGCCGGCCACGTCGCCCAGCGTGACAGCCAGGGTGGGAATGCGGGGGGGCGTTGCGTCTTGGGTCATGCTTGGAATCTCCGTTCGCGGACCGCGCTGGCGGCCCGGATCAATACATCGTCGGCGCCGAAACCGCCGGCCTTGGTCACAATAGGCAATCCGGCTGCCGGCCCGCCGGTCAGGGTGCCCAGCGGCACGCCGCCGGTGACTTCATCAACCAGCGCGATGCCGCCGGCCTGCAGGGCCGCCAGCACGGCGCTGGCGCCGTCGCCGCCGGTGGCGACCACGCCGGCGGCGGTGCCGGCCAGGATCAGTTGCCCGGCCAGTCCGCCTAGGCGGGCCGCCACGGCGTCCGAGTCCAGGCCGTCCTGCCGCCCTTCGGGCGCCAGCAGCAATAACGTGGCCTGCGCCTGCGTGGCGGGCGCGCTCTGTTGCACTTGCGCCGTCCAGTCGCGCCAGGCCGCATCATCGGCCAGTTGCGCCAGGGTGGGCGACCAGGTCTGCGCGCCGCCCGCCTGCAGGGCAGCCGCCTGGCGGCGCGCCGCGCTGTGCTGCGACGTCACCACCACGATGACCGTGCCGCGCGATTCGGCGCCGGCCCACAGCCGCGCCAGCGGCGCCGCCAGGCCGCCGGAGCCGACCGGCAGCGCGCGCTCGCCCAGCAGCACGATGGCGCGCGCCAGGCGCTCCATGTCGGCCGGCGTCTGCGCGTCGGCCACCACCACGGCGCCTGCCGCCAGAATGCGGTCGGCCAGCGCGCGCGGGGTCTCGCCGTCGATCACGGCCAGCTGCGCGCCGCCCAGCAGCGTAGGAATGTGGCTCTCGGTAACGGGCGTAACGGGATCGGTGGCCGCCGACGTTTCGGTGACCGGCCGGCCATCCACATAAAGAACGCCGTCGCGCACGGTGCGCCCCATGGCGGGAAACGCCGGGCACACCACCGCGATCGCGTCGTCGCGCCAGGCCTGGCGCGCCGCGTCGATCTCGGCCTTGAACGCGCCGCGCAAAGTGGAATCGACTTTCTTGTACAGGCGGCGCACGCCGGCCGCGCGCAGGGCGGCCACGTCGTCGCGCACCACCGCCGCGGCCTGCGGGCCGGGCAAGGGCCGGCTGTGCGTGGTAACCGCGATCACCTCGGAACGGCCGGCGGCCGGATCGGCCAGCGCCTGGCCGGCCCGCCCCACCGACAGCTGGGTGGGCCAACCGGCGCGCACGAACTGTACGGCGGTGTCGCCCGACCCGGTCAGGTCGTCGGCGACGATGGCAATGAAAGGCGCCACGCTCAGACCCTCGCCTCGGTCGCCGGCTGGGGCTCGCCCATCGCAATGGCGACGTCTTCGGCGGGCTTGAGTTCGCCGGCGCGCTTCAGAAAGTACGAGGCCAGCAACGGGGCCAGGATCGAGCTGATCAGCACGCACGCGGCGACCTGCGCCGTTGCGGTGCTGACGTATTGCTGCAAGGACGGGTCGGCCGCCGCCACCACGGCCGGGGTGGCAATGGCGTTGCCCGCCGTGGTGCCTGCGGCGAAACCGATGCCGCTCTTGCCGCCGCGGCGCAGAATGTAGCGATAGCCCAGGTACACCAGGAACCCGGTGATCGGGCTGATCAGCAGGCCCAGCACCAGGCCGGTCATGCCGCCGGACACGACGGCCGACAGGTTGATGCCGGTGCCCAGCGCAAAGGCGAAGAACGGGATCACGATGTTGGGCACCGGCTTGAGCACGTTGCGCCACTGCACGTCCAGGTTGCCCACCACCACGCCCAGCAGGAACGGCACCAGCGCGGCCACCAGCGCCGTGACGGGAATATCGGCCAGCCCCGAGGCGCCCAGGAACAACAGGCTGAAGAACGGACCGTCGTTCACCGCGCTGGCCACGTAGGCGCCGCGGTCACGGCTGTCGCCGTACTGCCCGGTATAGGCCAGCCACAGGCCGCCGTTGCTGTTGTCGAAAGCGGCCAGCAAGGCCAGGATCGACACGCCCAGGATGCCGTCGAGCCCCACGTAGCTGCCCAGCAGCACGATGAGCGTGGCCGGCACTAGCGTCTTCATCAACAGGATCGTGCCCGCGGTTGCCAGGATGGGCCCGCCCGTGCGCATGTTGACCTGCGTGCCGGTGGCGAAGATGAGCAGCGCGATCAGGGGCAGCGCGCTGTTCTTGAACAACGCGGTGGTAAAGCCGCCGATGGCCAGCGCATCGGGCGCGAAGGTGCCGATGATGGAACCGAGAATAAGCGGCAGCAGCATCAGCCCGCCCGGCACTTTCATCATGGCCGAGAACATGGGGAAGCGGGAAACTTCGGTATTCATGGGTAGTGTCTCCAGGTACCTTTTATCAGGGCCGGCTGGCCCGGGGGAAATCCGGATGGCGTGAAAAAGCGCTAGTGTACATCGGTACGTACAAACTGTACGTACAACATACGTCATACGTCTTCCCTCGGCCGGCAAGCCCGGCCCGTAACGCAAAAACCCCGTGGCGGCAGGCCACGGGGCGGGTACGGCGGGCGCCTGGCGGCGCCGTCTTGCGGGCTTATAAGGTATGTTATTCCACCAGCTTCAGCTTATCGAGCGGCGTCACCGCCTTGAAGGCCTTGCGGGTGGCAATGTATTCAGGCCGCGGAGCCAGGCCGTACTTGGGCGGGTTCAGCGTGTTCTCCATGCTGTTGTAGACCATGAACACATTGGAGCGCGGCCACGGCGAGATGTTGCTGTTCGAACCGTGCATGGTGTTGCAGTCGAAGAACACCACCGAGCCGGCCTTGGCCATCATGGTGCGGATGCCGCCCTGCTCGACCAGCAACTGCAGGCTGACAGGATCGGGCACGCCGTATTCCTGCTTTTTCAGCGACTGCTTGTAGTGGTCGCGCGGCGTTTCGCCCACGCACGAGATGAATTGCCGGTGCGAGCCGGGCACCAGCATCAGCGGGCCGTTGCATTCATTGTTGTCGCTCAACAGCACCGAGCAACTCAGCGCGCGCATCGCCGGCATGCCGTCTTCGACATGCCAGGTCTCGAAGTCGGAATGCCAGTAGAACTCTTTACCCTTGAAGCCGGGTTTCATGTTCGCGCGCGACTGGTGGATGTACACCTCCGACCCCAGCAACTGGCGCGCCACGTTGGCCAGCCGCGGATCGCGGGTCAGGCGCGCGATCATCGGGTTAAGCACGTGCACCATGAAGATCGAGCGCACGGCATTGCTGCCCGGCTCGGTAATGGCCTCTTCGCGGCGCACGATGGCGGGGTCGCGCGTCATGCGCTCGACTTCGCCGATCAGGGCCTGCACTTCTTCGGCGGAAAAGACATTTTCCAGCAGCAGGAAACCGTCGCGGTCGTAGTCCTGCACTTGCTCGGCCGACAATGCGTCGGCGTACTTGCCATCGCCATAGACCACCGGATCCTGGCGGGCGATGATGGCGGAACTGCGATCCGTACGCGAGGCGTACGGATCCTGGGCAGGTGAGATCATGTTCAGCCTCCTTGCTCTCAAGCCGCTTGCGCTTCGGCGGGCAGCGCGTAGACGCCGTCGGCGTCGTGCACTTCCTGGCCGGTCAGCGGCGGGTTGAATACGCAGATGACGCGCAGCGGCTCTTTGCCGCCGCACAGCCAGTGCTCGTCGTGCTCGTTCAGGGCGTACACCACGCCCGGTCCCAGTTCGTACTTCTTGCCGTCGGCGATCGTCTCGATAGAGCCGTCGCCTTCGATGCACCAGACCGCTTCAAGATGGTTCTTGTAGTGGATGTGCGTCCGTCCGCCGGGAAAAATGGTGGTCTCGTGAAACGAAAACCCCATGCCGTCCTTCTTCAGCAGCACGCGGCGGCTGACCCAGGTGTCGGTGCGGACTTCGTCCTGAGTTCCGATCACATCTTTCACATTGCGTACGATCATCGACGTTTTCCTCCAAATTTCAGAACACGGGCCGACTGGCCCGACTCGCCCAGCGCTTCGGCCACGGCGGCCTCGATGGTTTCCAGGCCGCGGGTCAGCAGTTCGTCTTCGATAGTCAGGGCCGGCAGCAGCTTCAGCACTTCGTCCTGCGCCCCCGAGGTTTCGATGACGACGCCGCGCTTGAATGCCTGCTGCGCGATGCGGTTGGCCAACGCAGGCTCGGCCGTGGCCACCAGGCCCTGGATCAGGCCGCGCCCGCGCACGGCCAGGCCGGCGTTGGGGAAGCTGTGGGCCAGGTTTTCGAGCCAGTCGCGCACCAGGCGTTCTTTGCGCTGCACTTCGGTGGAGAAGGCATCGCTGGACCAGTACGTGTCGAGCGCCTGCGTGGCGGTGACGAAAGCCAGGTTGTTGCCGCGGAAGGTGCCGCTGTGCGCGCCGGGTTTCCAGATGTCCAGTTCGGGCTTCATCAGCACCAGCGACATCGGCAGGCCGAAGCCCGACAGCGACTTCGACAGCGTGATGATGTCGGGGCGGATGCCGGCCGATTCAAAGCTGAAGAAGCTGCCGGTGCGGCCGCAACCCACCTGGATGTCGTCGACGATCAGCAGCATGTCGTGGCGGCGGCAGAGCTTTTCCAGCTCTTTGAGCCAGCGCAGCGTGGCGACGTTGACGCCGCCCTCGCCCTGCACCGTCTCGACAATGACGCCGGCAGGCTTGTCCAGGCCGCTGCTGGGGTCTTCCAGCATGCGCTCCAGATAGGCGATGGTGTCGACGTCGGGGCCGAAATAGCCGTCATACGGCATGAAGCTGGTGTTGCCCAGCGCGTAGCCAGCGGCGTCGCGGAACTTCATGTTGGCCGTCGCGGCAAGCGAGCCGCCGCTGACGCCGTGGAATCCGTGCGTAAACGAAATGATATTGGAACGGCCCTTGACCTGGCGCGCGATCTTCAGCGCCGCCTCGACCGCGTTGGTGCCGGTCGGCCCCGTGAATTGCAACGTGTACTGCCAGTTGCGCGGCTTGAGCAGCACGCGGTCAACGGCTTCCAGGAATTGCTTTTTGGCGCTGGTGGCCATGTCCAGGCCATGCACCACGCCATCGGCCTCGAGATATTCGAGCAGCTTTTCCTTGAAGACAGGATTGTTGTGGCCGTAGTTCAGGGTGCCCGCGCCGCTGAAGAAGTCGATGTACTCGCCACCTTCCTCGTCGATCAGGACAGAGCCGCGCGCCTGATTGAATATCACCGGAAACGACCGGATGTAGCCACGCACCTCCGACTCCATCCGGTCAAAGATTTTCAAGTCCATAGAATCCTCCCTTCATTTCGTGAATTGACAGACACAGAGGCAACCAATGCCCGCGCGGGCACGGAGCCAGCCTGCGTCCCGGTTCGACAGGCCGCGGCCTGCGAGCCCCTAGCGGGGCGGCAAGGTGAACGGGCCTATCTTCAACAACATCTCGTCGTCGTGGTCGGCACCGCCGAACAGCTGCCGGTCGAAAAATGGCTGCTCGGCGATGTGCGCGCCCAGCTCGCCGGCCAGGCCGGCGAAGGTGCGGCGCGAAGCCTGGTTGTCAGGCCCCACCGTGGTTTCAAGATGACGAACATGCTCGAGCGATTTGCGCTGCAAAAGCTCGCATAGCATGGCGCGGCCCAACCGTTGGCCGCGTGCGCGGGAATGCACGGCAACCTGCCAGACGAAAATGACGTCGGGCCGGGCTGGCGGCAAATAAGCAGAGACAAACCCATCGATGCGGCCGCCGGCGCTTTCGGCCACCACGCAGGTGGCGCTGAAGTGCTCGCACAGCAGCAGATAGGCGTACAGAGAGTTGACGTCCAGCGGGGGGCACTCGGACACCAGGCGGTGCAGTGCGGCGCCATCGGTGCGGCGCGGCGCGCGCAATTGCAGGCGCGGCGAAGCGGCGGCCGGCTGGACGGCCGTTGAAGGTTGGGGGGATCGCAGTTCCTGCCCCCTCATACGACCAGCCCCGACTCAGGCGGCGCGCCGCCGGTAGGCACTTCAAGAATGGGCGACGACGCGTCGCCGTGCGTCTCGACCGCATGGCCTTCCTGCTCCATGAGCGTGACGATGCGTTCGAGCGACAAGGTGATGGTGGCCTGCTCGAGCTCGGGCAGCGCGTTCAGCGCGTCGGCCAGGTGCTTCTGCAGCGGCGACGGCGCCTGCGACGCCAGCTCGCGGCCGGCGTCAGTGGCCGACACGAACACGATGCGGCGATCTTCGCGGCCGCGCTCGCGCCGCACCAGGCCCTTGTCTTCGAGGCGGTCGAGAATGCCTACCACCGTGCTGGGGCTGACGTGGATTTCACGGCTGATGGCCGTGGCCGTCAGCGGCCCGTTGGCGATGACCGTGCGCAGGCACATCAGCTGCGGCGCGGTGATGTGGCTGACCGCGGCGAGCTGGCGCGAATGCAGCGCGATCGAGCGCGTGATGCGGCGCAAGGCTCGCAGGATGCGCAGGTCGTACTGCTGGGACGGGTCGGACGTAGGCACGTTGTTCATGACTGAAAATAGTTCAGTAGGATTAATTTCTACTCAAATGATTCTACCCAGATAATATGCGCTCAGCCCCGTCAGGTCAACCCATCCCGTGCCGAAAATGTGAATAAATGCATTCAGGTTTCCGGAAGTTAATGAAAAATATGCGCTTTTAACAAAATACCCAGGAAAATTTTCTACCCCCTCCGGCCGCAACGCACCAAGCGGCCCCCAATGCGAGGGATTACCCTGAACCATGAAAAAACATATGTTTTTTATCAAGTCATTTATCTATCATGTGTTTTTTCATGCCCTGCCCGCCCGCCACCGTGCCGCTTCCCTCTCTTCCTCTACCGGTGCAGCAACGTCTGCAGAGCCTGCTCGAGCAATTGCCGCCCGAGCTGCAACGCGCCGCGCACTGGGTAGCGGACCACCCCGCCGAAGTCGGCCTGTGGTCGATGCGGCGCCAGGCCCAGGCGCTGGGCGTGGCGCCCGCCACCATGCTGCGCCTGGCGCGCGCGGCCGGCTACGACAGCTATGAAGCCTTCCGCGCCCCGTTCCAGCAGGCCCTGGCCGGCGAACGCCCGGCCAGCCTGCGCGAGCGCGCCGCCGAACTGCAGGCCGCCCATGGCAGCGCCGGGGCGCCCGGCCATGACGCGTTGACGGAGCTGCAGGCGCGCGCCATCCAGTCGGTGTGCTCGCTGAACAGCTCGGCGGCGTTCGATGCGTCCGTCAAGACCCTGCTCGAGGCACGCCAGGTCGGCTTCCTGGGCACGCGCTCGGCGTTCGGCATCGCTTTCCAGATGCACTATGCCTACCAGCTGGTACGGCGCAACAGCGTGCTGATCGACGGGCTGGGCGGCCTGCAGGCCGAAACCGTCGACAACCTGCGCGAAGGCGATGCGCTGATCGCGATTTCGCAATCGCCCTACCCCTCGGCCAGCGTGCGGCTGGCCCGCCAGGCGGCGCAGCAGGGCGTGGCGGTAATTGCCCTGACCGACGACACGCTGTCGCCGCTGGCTGTCGACGCCCGCCACGTGCTGCTGTTCGAGCGCCCGGACCGCGAAGGAGTGCGGCACCAGCCCGCCCAGCGCGGGCCGGGCTCGTTCTTCCATACCACCGCCGGCCTGCTGGGCCTGGCCGAACACCTGATCGCGCGCCTGACCGCGCGCGGCGGCGAAGAAGTACTGAACCGCCTGAGCGAGATCGAAGACCGCATGCACGCCGACAAGGTGTTCTGGTCGGCCCTGGCCGGGCAGCACGGCCCCTAGCGATCGCGCAGCATCGACGCCATCCCGCCGGCCCGGGCGCCCCCTCTTTTTTCATACTACTTATTGTTTTCACGACCGACATGAGCACAACCCACGTATTCCATCGATCATTGCGCGCCACCCCGCCGGTGGCGGTACGCGGCCAGGGGGCCTGGCTATATGACAGCGCCGGCCGCGCCTATCTCGACGGCTCCGGCGGCGCCGCGGTTTCGTGCCTGGGCCACAATCATCCCGATGTGCAGGCCGCCATGCATGCGCAGATCGACCAGCTTGCCTACGCGCACACCAGCTTCTTTACCACCGAAGTCGCCGAGCGCCTGGCCGACCGCCTGGTGACCGACGCCCCGGCCGGCACCAGCCACGCCTACTTCGTGTCGGGCGGCTCGGAAGCCGTCGAAGCCGCGCTGAAGATGGCGCGCCAGTACTTCGTGGAAATCGGCCAGCCGCAGCGCCGCCACATCATTGCCCGCCGCCAGAGCTATCACGGCAACACGCTGGGCGCCCTGGCGGTGGGCGGCAACGAATGGCGCCGCACGCAGTTCAAACCGCTGCTGATTGACGTGGCCCATGTGTCGCCCTGCTATGAGTACCGCGACCGCGGGGCCGGCGAATCGCCCGAAGACTACGGCGCGCGCCTGGCCCGGGAACTCGAAGACACGATCGTCAAGCTGGGCAGCGACAGCGTAATGGCCTTCGTGGCCGAGCCCGTGGTGGGCGCCACCGCCGGCGCCCTGACCGCCGTGCCCGGCTATTTCCGGCGCATCCGCGAAGTGTGCGACCGCCATGGCGTGCTGCTGATCGCCGATGAGGTCATGTGCGGCATGGGCCGCACGGGCACTCTGTATGCCGTCGAACAAGAACACGTCGTGCCCGACCTGATCACCATCGCCAAGGGCCTGGGCGGCGGCTACCAGCCTATCGGCGCGGTCATGGCGCAGGAAAAAATCGTGTCCGCCATGAGCGCGGGCACCGGGTTCTTCCAGCACGGCCATACTTACCTGGGCCATGCCACGGCGTGCGCCGCCGCGCTGGCCGTGCAGGGGGTGATCCGCCGCGACGGCCTGCTGCAACGCGTGCGCCACCAGGGCGCGGGCCTGCGCGAGCGCCTGCAGGCCGCGCTGGGCGAACACCCTCATGTGGGCGACATTCGCGGCCGGGGCCTGTTCATGGGCGTCGAGCTGGTCGCCGACCGCGCCACCAAAGAGACGTTCGATCCCAGGCTCACCCTGCACGCCCGCATCAAGCGCGAAGCCATGGCGCGAGGGCTGATGGTGTACCCGATGGGCGGTACGATTGACGGCCAGCGCGGCGACCACGTGTTGCTGGCGCCGCCTTTCATTATTTCGGACGACGAGCTGGATCAGCTCACCGAGCGGCTGACGGGGGCCATCGACGCGGCCATCGCGCAGACCCGGTCATAGGCTTTATTGACGCGCCGGGGCACAACCCCGGCGCCGCTACGCCGCGCGTCCGTGGCCGGGCGCGCCAATCGCCGGAAACACCGGTATTCTTACGGGGAAAATCCTCAAAAGGAGTTTGTATGAGCAAGTCTGTCAAACACACCTTGGGCAATAAAAAGGGGTGGGGCCTGGCCGCCGCATGCGCGGCAGTGGCGATGGCGTTCGCCGCTCCGCTGCCGGCCTCGGCGCAACAGAAGTTCGTCAGTATCGGCACCGGCGGCGTAACGGGCGTCTACTATGCCGCGGGCGGCGCCATCTGCCGCCTGGTCAACAAAGACCGCTCCTCGCACGGCATCCGCTGCTCGGTGGAATCCACGGGCGGCTCGGTGTTCAACGTGAACACCATCAAGGCCGGCGAGCTGGACCTGGGCGTGGTGCAGTCCGACGTGGGCTACAACGCCTACAACGGCGTGGGCCAGTTCAAGGATGCGGGCGAGTTCAAGAAGCTGCGCTCGGTGTTCTCCATCCATCCCGAGCCGTTCACCGTAGTGGCCCGCAAAGAAGCCAACATCAAGTCGTTCGAAGACTTCAAGGGCAAGCGCTTCAACGTGGGCAATCCAGGCTCGGGCACGCGCGCCTCGATGGAAGAGCTGCTGGCCACCATGGGCTGGACGCTTAAAGACTTCTCGCTGGCCTCGGAACTGCGCCCCGACGAACACGGCTCGGCGCTGTGCGACGGCAAGATCGACGGATTCTTCTACGGCGTGGGCCACCCATCGGCCAACATCCAGGACCCGACCACCACCTGCGGCGCGCAACTGGTTTCGCTGACCGGCCCCGCGGTCGACAAGCTGGTTGAAAAGTATCCGTACTACGCGTACGCCACCATTCCGGGCGGCCTGTATCCGAACAACCCCAACGACACCAAGACCTACGGCGTGACGGCTACCTTCGTCACCTCGGCCGACGTGTCTGACGAAACGGTCTACACCGTGGTCAAGGCGGTGTTCGACAACCTGGATGACTTCAAGAAACTGCACCCGGCCTTTGCCCACCTGAAAGCCGAAGACATGGCCAAGAATGGCCTGTCGGCGCCGCTGCATCCGGGCGCCGAGAAGTACTTCAAAGAGAAAGGCCTGCTGTAACGCTGTGCCGGCCGGCCACGCCCGCACCGCGGCGGCGTGACCGGCCCTGCTTTCCACCATAGCGCCCGGGCGCGCGCCATGCATTCCGCGCGGCGCGCGCTTTTCGGCCACCCGAACATTCTGGGGAAATTAATGAAGACCGAGCCGTCTACAACGACAGCCGATCTGGAACAACTGGTCGCCGATGTCGACCGCGGTGGGCGCCAGTGCGGCGGCATCGCCGGCGCCACGCTAGCCATCGGCGCGTTGATCTGGTCCCTGTTCCAGCTTTGGTACGCCTCGCCCTTGCCCTTTACGCTGAGCTGGGGCATTTTCAACGATACCGAGGCCCGTGCCCTGCACCTGGGCATTGCGATGTTCCTGGGCTATTTGGCCTACCCCGCCCGCAAAAGTTCCCCACGCGACCAGATGCCGCTGCACGATTGGGTGCTGGCCATCATCGCGGGTTTCTGCGGCGCCTACCTGTTCCTGTTCTATAAAGAACTCGCCGGCCGCCCCGGCCAGCCGACCGCGATGGATGTGACCACCGCGGCCATCGGCCTGTTGCTGCTGCTGGAGGTCACCCGCCGCTCGCTGGGCTTGCCCATGACCGTGCTGGGCGCGGTATTCGTGCTGTACGTGCTGGCCGGCCCCTGGCTGCCCGACGTGCTGGCGCACCGCGGCGCCTCGATCGAGCGCCTGGCCTCGCACATGTGGCTGACCACCGAGGGCGTGTACGGCGTGGCGCTGGGCGTGTCCGTGTCGTATATCTTCATCTTCGTGCTGCTGGGTTCGCTGCTGGATAAATGCGGCGCCGGCAACTACATGATGCAGGTATCGTTCGCGCTGCTGGGCCACCTGCGCGGCGGCCCGGCCAAGGTGGCGGTGGTGTCGTCGGCCGTCAACGGCCTGGTGTCGGCGTCATCGGTGGCGAACGTGGTCACAGGCGGCATCTTCACCATTCCGCTGATGAAGAAAGCCGGCTACGGCGGCATTCGCGCCGGCGCCATCGAGACCGCGTCGTCGGTCAACGGGCAGATCATGCCGCCGGTGATGGGCGCCGCCGCGTTCCTGATGATCGAGTATGTGGGCATTCCCTACACCGACATCATCCGCCACGCTATCCTGCCCGCCTCGATCTCGTACATCGCGCTGTTCTACATCGTGCACCTGGAAGCCCTGAAGCTGGGCATCCAGCCCATGATGTCGGGCGGCCAGCCCCGCACGCTGTTGCAGAAACTGGCCGGCTGGGGCATGGGTATCTGCGGCACGCTGATCGTGATGGGCCTGGTCTACTGGATCGGCATGGGCGTCAAGGCCGTGGCCGGCGCGGCTGCTGTCTGGGTATTGCTGGCGCTGCTGGTGGCGCTGGACGTCTGGCTGCTGCGCATTGCCGCCCGCCATCCCGACCTGCCCGAGGAAATCAGCATCACCAATCCGGTGCGCCCGGAGCCCTGGCCCACCGTGCGGGCGGGCCTGCATTTCCTGATTCCGATCGGAATCCTGGTGTGGTGCCTGAGCATCGAAGAACTGTCCGCCGGCCTGTCGGCCTTCTGGGCCGCGGTGGCGATGCTGGTGCAGATGGTCACGCAGCGGCCGCTCACGGCCTGGTTCCGCGGCCAGGCCACGGCGCCGGAACTGCGGCGCGGCTGGCGCGAAGCGATCGGTGGCCTGGAAGACGGCGCGCGCAACATGATCGGCATCGCCATCGCGTGCGGCACCGCCGGCCTGATCGTGGGCGCCATCACGCTGACCGGCCTGGGGCTGCGCATGACGGCCTTCGTCGAGCTCGTCTCAATGGGCAACGTGCTGCTGATGCTGGTGTTCACGGCCGTGGTGTGCCTGATCCTGGGGCTGGGCATGCCCACCACCGCGAACTACATCCTGATGGCCACGCTGATGGCGCCGGTAGTGGTAGAGCTGGGCGCGCAGAACGGCCTGGTGATCCCGCTGATCGCCGTGCACATGTTCGTGTTCTATTACGGCATCATGGCGGACATCACACCTCCGGTGGGGCTGGCCACCTTCGCGGCGGCAGCCATTTCGGGCGAAGACCCGATCAAGACCGGCGTGCAAGGCGTGACCTACGCCCTGCGCACCGCGGTACTGCCCTTCATGTTCGTCTTCAACCCGCTGCTGCTGCTGATCGACGTGCACGGCTGGGGGGAGCTGCTGCTCGTGGTGGGCGGCGCGACCCTGGCTTCGATGACCTTTGCCGCGGCCACGCTGGGCTGGATGCGGGTGCGCTGCACCGTGCTCGAAGTCTGCGTGCTGTTGCTGGTGACCTTCATGCTGTTCCGCCCGGACTGGTTCATGAACCACCTGGCCGACAAGTACGAAAGCCGCCCGGCTTCGGAACTGGTGGCGACCGCGGGCGCGCTGCCCGACGGCGGCCGCCTGGTGGCGGTGCTGCAAGGCATGAACATCGAGGGCGACGAACTCACCAAGACCGTGGCGGTGGCCCTGCCGGCCCTGCCCGAGGGCGATGACAGCACCGGCGAAGCCGCCGGCCGCAAGCGCCTGACCGCGGCCGGCCTGATGGTCACCGCGCTGGGCGACCAGGTGCAGATCGGCGCCGTGCAATTCGGCAGCCGGGCCCGCCGCGCGGGCTGGGAACAGGGCTGGGACGTGGTCAACGTCAAGGTGCCCAACCCGCACCGGCCGTCCGAGTTCTGGGTCTATGTGCCCGCCCTGCTGTTGCTCGCCCTGGTGTGGGCCATGCAGGGACGCCGCGAGAAGCGGCAGAACGGCGGCCTGGCCGTCGCCTGAACGGGCGCAACGGCGTGACGCTCAGGTGTCTGACTCCCGACGGGGGGTCAGACACCGTTCCATTCAAACAGCTTGGTCATTGACGGTGTCTGACACCCTGTCGGGAGTCAGACACCTTGTCCGGCCTTGCTTGAGCGGGCCGCACGTCCAGCGCCCGGCCTTCGCGGGCGCGCTGGCCCTGGTGTGGGCCATGCAGGGACGCCGCGAGAAGCGGCAGCAAGGCGGCCTGCCCGTCGCCTGAACGGGCGCAACGGCGTGACGCTCAGGTGTCTGACACCCTGTCGGGAGTCAGACACCTTGTCCGGCCTTGCTTGAGCGGGCCGCACGTCCAGCGCCCGGCCTTTGCGGGCGCGCTGGCCCTGGTGTGGGCCATGCAGGGACGCCGCGAGAAGCGGCAGCAAGGCGGCCTGGCCGTCGCCTGAACGGGCGCAACGGCGTGACGCTCAGGTGTCTGACTCCCGACGGGTGTCAGACACC
>Ga0222420_100119_pt1 | contig 147237 bp, 148 predicted proteins | sample 3A2ome_FD_182470 | JGI IMG/M metagenome (GOLD analysis project Ga0222420, IMG submission 182470) | Enriched microbial communities from leaf-cutter ant dump, University of Wisconsin, Madison, United States - 3A200A (version 2) | ecosystem: Environmental > Terrestrial > Nest > Insects nest > Nest... | reverse complement strand
GGCTTATCGCCGTTTTGCCGCTAGTAGTAGAAGGTAAAATTGTTGGACCCGATTCCTTTAATCCTTTCCCACTTCTTTCCACTTCCCGCTCTATTAGCTGTTCGCTTAACGCAATCGCATCCCCGGACGGAAGTTCTAGTTTAGGCAGATTAAGCGTTTTATCCTTAATTCTGGTTGCTATTTCATTTTTAATTTGAGCCTTAATAAATTTTTCTGGTTCAGATTGAGTAATAAATCCTCTTAAATTTTTATCGCGGAATTTAAACTTTTTTTTGCCGTGTGCAACTTCCTCAAAATATTTTTCGTTATCTTTAACTAAAGCTTTAAATTCTACTTCGGCTTTTTCATCCTTAAACCCAACTTTGCCATTTGCCTTTTTCTCGAGTAATAGCCCTAACTTAATTTCAATGCCAAATTCCTTAAGTGATTGCTGTCTTTTTCCCATTACTTCTTTAAAACTATCAGTAATCTCGGTAACATTTATTTCTGCCGGTTTCCGGTCCTTGAACCGTTCTGGCATAGCTTTCTTAGCCCATTCACCTAGGACTTTAGGCTCGTAATACTGCGCTAATTCTTGAAAAGTTTTATCAATTTCCGGTTTTAAATCTTTATTGGCTGCTGAAAATAAACCATTTACAAATTGATCGTTAAGTTTTAATTTCCGGGGAAATTCCCTAAAGTGGTTTGTTGGGCCTAAACCAACTATATGCCTTGAATGAGAATGTGGATGAACATTATTTGATAATTTAGTAAAAGCTCCACCAAAATCGATACGTACTAGTTTAGGATCAGAATCTTTTTGCCTTATTACTCCTATATTACCGGTGTGCATATCGAAATCACCGATCAATAATGATGTTGGAGCTACTTGATCAAAACCTTGATACCGTAATTCGTCAAAAGCTTTACCTAAAACCTTTCGTGAACCCATCATATAAGGTCGTCCTAATGCTTCTACTTCTCCCTTGTCATTTTTAAGAGCAGCAGTTCTAAGCCTTTTTGAAGGAGCGTTTTCTCTGGACATGTTTTTATCCATATCCACATACATGTCATCTGCATAATCTTTAAAAAAGCTTGACCTGACATATACCCCAGAACCATCTGGTGGCAAAGTCTGTAACTCTTGGGGAGTAGTAAGTGAGACTTCAGCTCCATAACCAGGAGCAATAGTGCCAAAAATTTTGGATCCAATAAACTCTGAAATATTAGCACTTATATTAGTTTCTTCACATTTAATTAAAGCTCTTTCTACTACCTTCTCATTTTCTAACCTTGTGTAAAATCCTCCATATTCACCTGCTGAGTGTACCCCTGCTTTCCCTTTTGGCTTCCAAAAATTCCAGTTTGTCCCTTTACCAAAAGTATCTAATGCAGAATTTTTTTTCTTCATATTACTAACCATAAATAAACAACCTAAGTTTGAAGTTTATTAAATGCTTAATTAAGTTGTAAATAAAATTTTAGTGAGTTTGCTGAATTTTTATAAAAGTAATGGTTTTTTGAAACAGAGGAGTTAATTTATTTACCACCGGCAGATCTTAAAAGGGTTTCTATCTCAGGCCTATCTTGTGCAACTGCTATTTCAAGGGCTGTTATCCCTTGATTGTTTTTAGTTGAGAGATCAATTCCTTTCATAATTAAAAATTTTGCTGCGGGGTAATTATTTTTGTAAACTGCTTTGTGGAGTAGGGTATTACCATCGGCGTCAACAAGCTGAATTATAGGGTAACCATCCAGTAAATTAATCAAATCATAAATATTGTTTCTATCTATTGCTTTAAAGGCTTCTGACAGAGCATCCATATTCTCGTTTTTACTAGGAACCGCTTGCTTATTGAAATTACTATCATAATTTTCAATAAAACTGTTTATTGCCTGACGTGCGGGTTCATTTTTTATGCTATTATAATTATCCCAAAAAATTTTAAGATAAGAGTTTAAGTCCATTAACTCTAATTGGCTTTCTTTTGTTACTTCCCCAAGTACTACCTCATCATTCGGTAATATCAGCACTTGTGCTTCATCATTAACAAATTTCATTTGAGCGGGATTAGTATCTTCTGGTACAGCAACGGGGTTTAAATCATCTTTTGAAATTTCTGGAAGTTTCTGGGTTTTATTTAGTCGATCTTGTAAATGCCTACGATAGGTTTTAACATTTGCAGCTTCACTGTTCTGACTAGATTGCGTTGCTGGATTCTGAGTTAATTTTACATTTTCCGGTAGTTTATCGCTATGGGGGGTAGATAAATTTCCTGTAGTAGATATAGGTAAGCTATTTTTACTATTAGAATTTTCCGGTGAAGTATCAGTAGTAAGAGTAGAGGTATCTGCTTTCGAAACTTGAGTATCGCTTGCCGATTTGCTATCAGTTGTGGGTAAACTTAAAGTTATATTTTGCTCTAACTCATTTTGGGATTTTTTCTCAGTGGATTTCGAAGGGGTAAAAGAAGTATTATCTTCAGCCTTAACGTCAGATTTATTTGGTAATTCTTCATCTGGTTTAATTCCATCAGGAAGTTTAAGTTCAGAGATATCAGGAATTTTCTGTAACAAATTTTTATCAGAATTTTCATTACTAATTAGAGCCGGGCCGGAAGGTGGAAGGGAAGAGTTAGAAGCCTCTTTTGAACTTGCCGGAAGGCTTTTCATCGGTGAATCTGAATTAATATCGGCGGTATCGTTGCTCTTGTCACTTAAATCCTTAGAATTTTGGTTCTCTAAGGGAAGGGGAGGTAAAACCTTTCCATTTTCCTGCTTTTTATTTCCTAAACCGAAAAAGTTTAAAGTTTTATCCCAAAAAGAAACTTCTTTTTTTTCAGGATTTGCAATTTCTTGGGATAATGGAAGTGGAGGAGGCAACTGTGGTTCTGATGCCGAATGAGCATTAGAATGTAGAACCAAAATATAGAAAAAAGTTAAAATTTTCTTTTTCATTTCTTATTCCTAGTAAAAAACCATTAATATAGAAATAGCTAATAAATATTTTCTATTTAGATAGCTATTTTTTTGGCATCAATTTTTTTAATTCCTCAGCTATTACTTTTTCTACTAACCTTGGTAAATTATTATCTAACCATTCTTTTAACATAGGCTTTATTAAATTAGTAATAATTAAATCAGCGTCTGTATTTTGTTTTTTTAATATCGTATCATCAATTTTCTCAGCAAAACCTTTTATTGCTTCTGAAAATTTGTCAGAGGTCTCTTTAGATATGAACCCATCTGTAGATACTTTACTTTGCTCATCTTCTTTAAATTCTGATGTTAGCTCTAGTATTGATTCATCTAAATTAGGGTTTTCTTTGTCCCCTTTTAAGTTTTTAAGAGCATGATTATTATGATCATCAATTATACCCCTGATAGAGCGTATTATATCTTCAAGTTTTTCTTCCTTTACCTCACTTTTTTTCTCTTTAGAATCCATGAGTCTTAAAATCCTACAATTCTTAATTTTAGTTTTTTGAATTCTTGATCTGGATTAAAGTATTCAACAGGTAGTTTCATTTTTTCAGCAGTTAACTCTCCCATTAAGGATTTTATATTATAACTAGCTAATATTAGCTCCTTTTGTGCTTCAACTCTAACTTCACGGGATTTGCTTAGCTTTTCTTCAGACGTTATAACATCGATTATAGTTTTAGATCCGAGCATTTCTTCTTGAACCATTCCTTCATAAGCTATTTCTGCAGATTTAACTCCTTGAGATGTAGCCTCAATTCTGGCTTTCGCTGCGTTAAACCTTTCCCAAGCTGCTTTACATTGTGACTTAATTTGTTTGATCTGAGCATCTAATTGCAGAACAGCTTTCCTGGTTTGATATTTTGCCCTTCTAACGTCAGAATACTCAACACCTCCTTTAGAAAGAATAGGGACATTTACGGATAAAGTAGAAGTAACACTATTATTGTTAATATTTTGTCTGTTTGCATCTTCAGGGCTATAGCTTGTATTACCGCTTTGTATTCTAAATGAAACTTGAGGTAACAAAGCTCCTTTGGCTACATATTCTCCAGCTTTGGAAGCTTTAGTAGAGTGAGAGGATGCTATTATGCTTGGATTAGCAGCGATTGCTATTTCCACTAATTCTTCTAAGCTATTTGGTAAGTTAGCGGCCAATTCCGGCATTTTAATTCCAATTGCTTCTAAAGCAAAAACTCTTGAAAACTCCGCTTTCGCTGCTTCAAAATTTGCATAAGTAATAGATTGATTAGCTTGAGCACTAGCAAGACCAGATTCAGCGCTTGCAACCTCAGTTTCAGTTGACTCACCAAGTTTAAATTTTTCTTTTATAGCTTCTAGCTGGGTTCTGTTAGATCTAACACTTATTTTTGAAATATTATATTTTTCCATTGCTTCAACGCAAGTTAGATAATTAGTAATTTCATCTAAAAATATGTTCTGTTCCTTAGCGTAATAATTACCTTTAGAGGCTCTAAATGCTGACTGCGCCGCCTTTAATTCCGCAACGCTAGATCCCCCGTTAAATATCGGTTGGTCTAGGGTTAGAGTTTTTGAATATCGTGAATTATCTACAGATGTTGTATCCCCAAAAACTCCAGTAGGAACGTTACTTTTTCTTGTAACTTTTGAATCCGTGGCATCAAAGCTGGCAGAAACTCTTGGCATAAACCCGGCAAGAGCTCGAGGGAACTGTTCTATTTCATTTAAAAATTCCGATCTAATAATTTTTAGCTGCTCGTTATTATTATAGCTGCTTTTTAGAGCTTCGCTTAGCTCCACTGCCAAACTAGCAGAAGAATTAAGCGCAATTAATGTAAATAAGACTAATCTGTGCATGAATTTAATATTACCAATAATTAAAGTTAATTGTAAGGTAAGCAGTCATAATAGTATATTCAATGATATATATTTAGGTATAAAGTTTGAAAATACTGTGTTAATGCTGGCACTTAGATTATCAAAAATTATATTTTTATCAATAATAACTTGAGCATTAGATGGGTTTTTAGATTAAATTTTACGTTTAAGCCAAAATATTTTTTAATTATCGGTAGTTAAAATGAAATATAATACGGTCCAAGGTCGGTTGGATTTTTCTCTTTTGCCCTTAGATTTACGAAAGAAGTTAGAGTTATTAGAAAATCAAGCTCAGGAACAAATAAGCAAATTTACTATTTCTTTGATTGATGCTTTACAGTATAAAACCGGAATTCTAGAAGAAGGATTAAATCAATCAGATTTAACCTTTCAAGAAAAGGAGCAGGCAAAAATGTTGTTTAAGCAAACAATTTTAGAACCACTAGAAGAAATATCCTTAAATCTGCAGCATTATCCTTCTGAACCGGTACAGAAAAAAATATTTAGCATTATACTATTAGAAACTTTAGTTAAAGTTCTAACTAGTATACAAAATTTTAAATCAAAGCTCGATGAAATATTACCGATAAAATCCGATGAAATAATGAGCTTGGCTGTACCTGCTTTGTTATTAGTTGTTACCGCTTATTCTCCTGCGTTAGGGTTCATTTTAAACAGCACAGGGTTACTCACAACCATTGCTTCCTTTTTTAAAGATGAAAATCTGCAAGCAACAATAGATAAACTTACAGATATAACAGAAAAATTAAATAAAGACAGTAGCTTAGAAGTTATTGGTAAAATCTCAGAATTAGCCACAAAAACAGGAATTTCTGCAGTAGTACTCGGTAAATTTGGTTTTAATTCTGATATGTTGAGTACAGTGCTAGAAGGCGTTACTACTGAGGCAAGTATAAAGGGTTTTATGCAAGAAGTAAGTAGTTATGCTGAGAAAATTTTTCCTCAAAATGAAAAAGAAATTGACTCAACTTTTGAGTTTATCAAAAATTCAGTAGTATCTGTTCTCCAAAAAATAGAAGCCCCTGAAGGGCTTACTTTAAAAATAAAAGAGCATATAGAACAGCATGCAGCTATAGCGAAAGATGTACTGAAACAAAATTTAGACCCGGCTATTAGTATTTTTGATAAAATAAAAATTCAGCAAAATGGTACCAGCTTAATGTTAGAATGCTTAAACCAGGTTAATAAAACTATAAAAGCACATTTATCAGACCCTAAAGATACCGAAATTATAACAGCTGTGGTGACTGACATCTTTAAAAAAGGGATTAAAGACCGTATTCAAGGTAATATAAAGAAAATTGCTACGCAAGTGCAAGATCCGCAGGTGAAAAATTTTGCTAAAAAAACACTAGGCGCAGGGCATGCAAATTTGTTAGATATTGTAAAAGGAGCGACGAAATCATTGAGACCAGATACTTCTCGGATAATGTAGATAGTATTTATAGAAAATTTTATTCAAGAATAAATTTTTTACTGCAGTAATGGCAATTAACTTCATTAGTCTCTGGATTTATTGCAAGATATACTTGTGGATGATCATAAGGTGCTTCTTGGCCCATACAAGTCACAGATAAAGATTTTGTTTTTTCAGTTTTATATGATTTCATATTAACTTTGCAAGGATGGTTATATCATCAAAGGATGATAACTTAAGAAGGTTTATTTATCAAATATAAATCAGGTTTAAAATATGAAAGATAAAATAATTGTAGTAACTGGGTCTACAAGCGGGATTGGCCTTGGGATAGCTTCGAAATTTGCTAAAAATGGGGCTAAATTAGTTATTAATGGGCTTGCTTCTGATACGGAAGTTAAGGAACTTTCTAGCAAGCTAAAAATTCTTGGCGCAGCAGAGGTATTATTTGACGGGGCTGATCTTTCAAAACCAGCAGAAATTGATAGAATGTTTAAGAATATAATTCAGAAATACCAAAGAGTAGATATACTAGTTAATAATGCAGGTATTCAATTTGTATCACCGATCGAAAATTTTCCACCAGAAAAATGGGAAACGATAATTCGTGTAGATTTAATTGCTGCTTTTTATACAATAAAGAACGTTATTCCTATAATGAAACAGCAAAAATGGGGAAGGGTGATTAACATTGCTTCAGCTCATGCGTTGGTAGCATCACCGTTTAAATCAGCCTATGTGGCAGCTAAACACGGGCTAATGGGACTAACAAAATCTGTTGCTTTAGAAGTAGTACAAGACGGTATAACTGTTAATTCTATTTGTCCTGGGTATGTCAAAACTCCACTTGTAGTAAATCAAATCGCTGATACAGCAAAAGCTAGAAGCATGTCAGAAGAAGACGTAATTAAAAATGTTATATTAGGGGTACAAGCAACAAAAAAATTTGTAGAGATTGAAGAAATAGCTGATTTTGTGTATTTTTTATCTTCTGAAAGCGCTTCTTCTATTACAGGTTCAGCTTTATCAATTGACGGAGGGTGGACTGCCCAATAATAGCTGGTAATAAATTTATATTAAAGGGGCTATAATTTTTATTGTATGAATTCTAGGCTTTTTTTATATTGATCATATTTAAATGAACTAACTATATAAAATGATAGTAGTAATTTCTCCTTCTAAAACATTAGATTTTTCTGGAAAAAGTAAAGGCGAGTATACCATTCCGGATTTTCTTGAAAACTCAATAGAACTGCTCAAAGTTTTATGTAAGCTAACGGTATCTGAGATAGCTGAATTAATGGATTTAAGTGAAAAACTAGCTGTTTTAAATTACCGACGCTATCATGATTTCAGTATTCCGTTTACTTTAGAGAATAGTCGCCAAGCTATATATGCTTTTAAAGGTGATGTATATGAAGGATTAGATGCAGAAGCCTTTACTCAAGAGGACATCAAGTACGCTCAATCCCATTTAAGAATTATTTCCGGGCTTTATGGTTTGCTAAGACCACTAGACCTTATACAGCCTTATCGATTAGAAATGGGAATAAAGTTGATTAATCAGAATTACAAAAATTTATATGAGTATTGGGGAAATAAGATTACAGTTAAACTAAACGACCTGTTAAAAAGCGGGGGGAACAATTTACTGGTGAATTTAGCGTCGACAGAATATTTTAAGGTATTAAATCCCAAATTATTTAACGCTCGTTTGGTTACTCCGGTTTTTAAAGAAAGAAAAAACAGGGAATATAAAGTGATACCTATTTTTGCTAAAAAAGCACGTGGCCTTATGGCATCTTATATAATAAAACAACGTGTTGAAAACATTGATGGTATTAAACAGTTCAGAGAAGATGGATATGGGTTTAACCTCAATCTCTCTACTGAAACCACCGAATTAGTGTTTACTAGGTAAAAATTTTCTAAGGTTTTTTATGAGAGCATATCAAAATGTTGCCCTTAACTTCTAATACGTACAATACATCACCCGGTTTTCCTTGTTCTTTTTCTGAATCTGCAAGTTTAGCATTCATAATGGTACCGGACCAGGTTACTTGGCCTATTTTTCCCGGCTCTATACTTTGATTAAAAACTGTTACTTGGTTTCCTACTAAATCGAAATAACCCTGATTGACACCGTTTTCTTTCTTTTTACCATAAACGAATTTCTTCAATGGCCACCACAGTACCAGGAACCAGGCAAAGGATACAAGACCAAATGTGGCTATTTGGTAATCAGTTATTTCTGAATAAGAGGAAATTAAAGCAGAAGTAGTTAATGCTCCTAAACCTAAAAATAAGAAGCCAATTCCTGGGATCTTGCTAAATTCAATTATGATAAAAATTACTCCAATTAATAGCCAGATTTCTACTGCAGTTATATCCATATTTAACTAATTATTAAGTCTGTTCAATTTTAAGTTATAGTAATAGCTTATTTCAATTTTTACAAAAAGTTTTCTAGAACATATTAGTATAAATTATTACTTTTTCTTAAAAATAATTGCATCAGATACCGGCCTAACTACTGCTACCCCGCTTGCTTCATCTTGGTCGCCTACCTGATTGTTAATATATTTACCGTTTATGTATAAGCTTGATGATCCGCCTCCGTCAAGGTTAATTGCTGAGGTACACCCTTGCTCTAACATAAAGTTAGCTAATTCCTTTAAAGTAATTCCTTCTGCGTTGTTATTATGGGATAACTCTTTAAGAAGTATGTTTTTTGCCTCATCTATTTTTAATTCATTAAAGGAAAGCTTTTTCTTTAGTAAAATGTCTTGAATTTCTTTCAATGTTAAAGAGCCTGGAGTTTTTGTATATATACACTCTACAACAGCAATTATTATGTTTCCGTTTTCAGTAATACCAATAGCTGTTCGGGCATGTTTTGCTGAATCAGATAGTTTTTCATTAACTATTCCCTCCATAATTAAAAATGGAATTCCCATAATTGCTGAAGTGGATTTATCAAATAAAGGGTAATTGTTTTCCTCCCTAAATTCAACAGAATCACCGATTTTTACAAGTGAAATGTCATATTTTTTTGGTAGTGATAATACGTACCCGTTTGAAGGAATTAAATTATTCCCATGAGGAGCTATATCAATTACTTTTTTTTGTTTCGAAATAATTATTTCATTTCGATTTTTAAAAGGACTTAGGGTAGCAGCTCCCCATTTATTAGAATATAAAATTATCGAAGAATTATTAGTAAATTTATTATAAGCAGTAGGAATAAATTTAGCCTTACCTAACTTTATTTCTACCTTAGGATGCCACACCTCCACTGCCGGTTTATTGTTTTTTATTGTAAATACTGCATGTTTTGTTGAGCGCAAACCAAATATTTGGCCATTAATTATGAGAGTTCCGGTAGGGTACCCATCTTCATTACTACCAATTTGGAAAAAACCTGCATTTATGGCAATTTCTGCATTTTCACGTTCTGCTATATCTCCTATTTTTTCTCTACCGAATACCGAATTATGAGCCCTAACTAAAGAAATATAATACTGTTTTAAATCAATTTTAACTATATGGATTTTCTGGTTAGGTTTTTCGATAAAGCTATATTCATATCCAGTTGCACCTAAAGTATAATTGATAGCAAGCATATTTATAAAAAGGAAAGTTATAATTTTTATCATTTATACTCTTTAGCAAGATCTATGTAATTCTCAATATTATCCTGCATAAATCTAACTTCCTCCTCAGTAATTCTTCTAATAAATTTTGCAGGACTACCGGCCCATAACTCCCTTGATTTAACTATTTTTCCTGGGGTTACTAGGCTACCTGCAGCTATAAAAGCATATTCTTCAATGATTGCTTTATCCATAATAGTTGATTGCATACCGATAAAAGCATTATTTCTAATTGTACACGCATGAATGAGTGCAAGATGCCCAATGGTAACATTATCTCCAATTGAAGTGGGACCTTCAAATCTGGAAGTATGAATTATTGTCCCGTCTTGTATGTTAGTACGAGAACCTACTGTAATAGGGTTAACATCGCCTCGGAGTACACAATTAAACCAGATGCCGGAATATTCGGCAACTGTTACATCTCCGGCAATTATTGATCCATGAGCAATAAACGCATTTTTATCAATTTTAGGGTTTAGCCCTTTAAATTTTATAATTTTTGGCATAACGATGTAAACTATAAATAGAAAAATACTTTACAGAGTCAAAAGAAAAAATTTATTGTATTAACTAATGTAATTTAATACACTTCTGACAGTTCAAACAATATATAATACATGAATTTTCGTGATCAGGGTATAATTATTGCAAAAAATTCTTTTAAAGAAAATAGTTGCGTAATAACTTTATTTACTGAGAATCATGGATTATATTCAGGGGTAATAAAACGTTGCAGTCCCAAGACTACTAATAGCCTTATAGAATCTAACGTAGTGGATTTTTTTTGGAATGGGAGGCTTCACGAACATTTAGGATCTGTAAAATGTGAATTAATTAAATCATATAGCAGTTTTATAATCCAAAATAAAATGAAGTTATACGCATTTAACTCAATAGTTAGCCTAATAAAAAAAGCTTTTTGTGAAAGGGAACCGCATAATAATTTTTTTCCTAAATTTTTGTATTACCTTGAATCTCTAAAAAACAAAAAAGAATTTTCATTTAACGACTACATAAAATTAGAAATTGAGCTGTTAGCAGAGGCTGGTTATAGACTAGCCCTTAGCAGTTGTGTAGTAACAGGACAAAACCAGGATTTGCAGTATGTTTCTCCAAAATCAGGTCATGCAGTTTGTAAGAAAGCAGGGCACGAATATGCAAGTAAACTTTTAATTTTACCACAGTTTTTGCTAAATAATACTGAACCTACTTTACAAGAAAAACATCAGGCATTCGCACTTACTTCATATTTTTTAAATAGATACGTTATACATGGTATTGCATTAAAAGATAGGGAAGTGTTTATAGAATGCTCATTAGCATAATTGAAAAAATATCTTATTTAAATAGGATAACTATACCGAGCTATAACCTTTAATAAAAGTTTCCCCAAGATATACTTCCCTTACTTTTGTGTTATCAATAACTTCACTGGGTATACCATCCATGAGGATTTTACCATCATATATGATGTATGCACGGTCTACTATATCCAATGCCTCACGGACATTATGATCGGTAATAAGGATACCAATATTACGTTCTTTTAGGTGGGATATCAGATTTTTTATATCATTAACAGCGATTGGGTCTATTCCCGCAAGAGGTTCGTCAAGTAATATAAAAGCAGGATCCGTAGCAAGGCTTCGTGCTATTTCAAGGCGCCTGCGTTCCCCGCCCGATAAGGTAGTTGCTATTTTATTTTGTAAGTGACTTATAGAAAACTCTTCAAGCAATTTAGAGGCTTTTTCTTCTATTTCTTCTTTGTTAGAATTTTTAATTTCTAGAATTGCTTTTATATTATCTTTTACTGTCAGCCCTCTAAAAATAGAAGATTCTTGAGGTAAATAACTAATCCCAAGCCTCGATCTTAGATATATAGGTAAATTAGTAATATCATGATTTCCTAAACCTAGGCGACCAGAATCTGTTTTTGTTATACCTATTATTATACTAAATAAAGTGGTTTTACCCGCACCATTAGGTCCTAGTAACCCTATAGCTTCTCCCTGTTTTAAATCAATAGATACATCACGTAAAACCGGTCTTTTATTATATGATTTCGAAATGTTTTGAGCTATTAATTTATCTTTCATTGTTCTGCTTAGTTATCAATTGAAATTGGGTAAAATATACCATTTTATCGGTAACTAGTATATATTTATCTTTTTGTAGGTTTACATTCCCCTTAAGAGTTAATTTTTGCAAATCTACAATATATTCACCACTATTTGCAATTACTACTTCGTTATTAAGTTTTTTTATCGCTTTTAAATTACCTGGAATTTCAATTTTAGTGATTGACTTTTTTTTATTGTCGTTATTTTTATAATATACTTTTAAATAGTCAGTTTTAAGTATTAGGTCGTCAAATATTACAGTCACTTTACCTTTAAAATGAGCGATAAGGTTATTATTATCTATATTCAAAAAATCTGAAAGTACTGTTATATCAGAATGAATTATTTCTTCAGAGTCTTCATTTGCGAGAGTACACAAATAAGGATTAATAATAAATGTTATCAGAATCAGAATTTTATACCATATTCTAAGTACGGTAGGGGTGAGATAATTAAAAATCATTTACATTAAATGTGGATACGACTTCGCCTTCAAAGTTTACTATATTGTTTGAATCCTCGCTATAAAAATTTAAAGCTTTAATTGTTGAATGTTGATAGGTAACCTCAACAGGTTCTTTGCTTGAGGCTAAATTTGAGTTTAAATCAAAATTTACTTTATTACCGGTTAACTCAAAATTATTAAATATAACCTTAACATTGTCAGATAATATAAGTAAATTTGTGTTTTCGTCGAGTAATCCATTGTCTGCAGCAATATGTAAATTATCTTCTGATAGCTTATGCGTTGCATCAATAGAGTTAAGGTTATAAATATTATCGCTTTGTTTTGTGACGGTTCTAGCTGCAATTGTATAAGGTAAGTTATTTTTATTTAACCCTTCAAAAATAGAATTATTAATATTAAAATTGAATTCTTTAGGAACATTACTATTCTCATTTACTTCAAATTTTCCTTCAATAGCTTCTCTTTTTTTCTCATAGGTAACCCAAAATATTAGAAATAGTACAGAAATTCCTAGTAGTAAAAATAGGTGTTTTATAAAGTTAGTTCTTCTAACAAGATAATGAATGTTTTTCATATTTAAGCAACTCCGGCTTTTAAAATATCATGAATATGAATAATCCCTATCACCTTATCATCATGATCATTAACCGGTAAAATAGTAATCGATTTGTTATTCATTACAGATAAAGCTTCACTAGCCAAAATATCTGATCTTACAAAGATTGGAGAGGCAGTCATAAGATTTTCAGCTTTTAAGGTTTTAAGATCTTTATCTATATTTCTTCTTAAATCGCCGTCCGTAATAATCCCTATTAAGGTCTGGTTATTATCTACTACTATAGCACATCCTAGTTTTTTTTCTGTTATGATTCCTGCTACTCTAGTAATAGAATAATCCGGATTAATAAAAGGAATAGTAGTACCCGTAAGCATTAAATCCTTGATTTTAATTAAATTAGCTCCAATTTTTCCACCGGGATGAAAGGTAAGAAAATCATCTTTAGAAAAACCTTTTGCTTCGTGGAGAGAAACAATAATAGCATCACCTAAAGCTAGCATCATAAGAGCAGAAGTAGTAGGAGCAGAGAGCAGTGATGCTTCTTTAATTGTTGGAATGGTAAGTAGAAAATCACTATTTTTTGCAAGGGTGGAGTCCGGATTCATGGTAGCTGCAATAATCTTAATAGCAAACCGCTTACAGTAATTAATGGTATCAAATAATTCTCTACTTTCTCCAGAGTTAGAAAGCATAAATACCATATCGGCTTTTGTTATCATGCCAAGGTCACCATGGCTTGCTTCTGCAGGGTGGATATAAAATGCCGGAGTACCTGTCGAGGCAAGTGAAGCGGCTATTTTTCTAGCAATATAACCGCTTTTACCTATACCCAGTATAATTAATCTTCCTTTTAAACTTAAAATTGCTTCCACTACTTTAGAAAAATCAGTAGGAATTTGTGATTTTAGGATATTTAAGGCAGTTGCTTCTTCACTAATTACTCTCTCGGCGGTTTTGTAAAAATTCATTTTGTTATACTGTGTGAAAATATATCAATTTCGTTCCAGCCCATTAAATCTAAATTTGCTCTAGTGGGTAGGAAGTCAAATAATTTGTAAGCAATATCATTTCTATTTTCGGCAATTAGCATGGAAGTTAATATTTCCTTAAGCAAATGTAAATATATAACATCTTTGGCAGCATACTCTTTTTGTTCTTCACTAAGCTGTAAAGTACCCCAATAAGAAGATTGTTGCTGTTTGGAAATGTTAACCCCAAGTAATTCTTTACATAAATCTTTTAAGCCATGATGTTCTGTATAAGTTCTAACTAGTATAGAAGCAATTTTAGTACAAAAAACGTTTGATAATTCAATCTCAAGGTATTTTTTTATCACTGCTAAGTCAAACCGTGCAAAATGAAAAATTTTTTCTCGATTTTTATCTAATAATAAATTTTTTAGATTTGGAGCATCATAATTATCTTTAGAGAATTGAACTAAATAGGTTTCCCCATCACCATTACTAATTTGAAGGAGACATAAACGATCTCTATTTAAATCTAGGCCCATAGTTTCTGTATCTATCGCAATATCACCAGGCAACTGGAAATTAGATGGTAAATCGTTATAAAAAACTGTAACTCTTATAATATCCTCCTCAGTAAAAAGTTAATCACTTTTCTTGTTATTTATTACTTCTCTTTTAAAAACTTGTTCATTGTGAGCAATAATACCTAATATATTTCTTGCTTTTTCATCAAGCATATCTATATCTAAAGATTCCGGCCTTAGTAATTTAGCTCGGTTTTCTACTTCTAATCTTTCAGCTCTTAACAACTGTAATTTGTTATGCATACTTTCCAACTCTGCTTGAAGTTTAAAATATGCTACTACCCCTCTGTTACCATAAATAGAATGAAAAACAAAATATAACAATAATAGTAATATAATTATATTAAAAACTGTCTTTCTTGTAAGTTGTATAGTTTTAAGCTGACTTTTTTTTATCATTAAATTAATTTATTCCACGGACATTATATATTAGATTACTCTATTTGGCTATGTAAATAAAATGCCACAATAGGGGCGGTAAGTATTATACTGTCAAACCGGTCAAGTATACCACCGTGTCCCGGTATTATATTACCGCTATCTTTAATTTTAAATTTTCTTTTGAAATAGGAAATAAATAGATCACTTGCTTGAGCAACTCCAGCTAAAATTATAAATTGTCCTATGAGGAGGAAATTGGAAATTTGACCGTAGTAAGGAAGTTTATAACTAGGTATTAACTTTAGCAATAAGGGGAACAAAACACCAGCAGTAATTCCTCCTAGAAGCCCTGATATAGTTTTTTTAGGACTTAAAATAGGAGCAAGTTTTGGACCTTGTAGCCATTTTCCTATAAACATAGCGAAGGAATCTACGGACCAAATAATTATAAAAAAAGTTGCTAGTAACCATCCATTATAATCAATCTCCGAAATATAAAACAAAGAAGCTATAGGTATAGAGATTATTATAAGACCGGAATACAAATAATTTTTCTTTAAATGCGCCATATCGTACCACTCTGCCAGCATTATTGCTGCAATTGTAGTAACTAATATAAAAAATAACGGTCTAATAAAAAAGATTGCTGTTATAAAGAGCAAACCTATAAAGAAGGCAGAGATAATTCTAACCTGTAAATTTGAAAGACTTTGTACTAAACCTGGTTTCATTTATCTCCCTCCAAAATTTCTTGTCCTTTTGGAATAATCTTCAATTGCTAGTTTTAAATCATCAATAGAGAAATCCGGCCAGAATTTGTCAATAAAATATAATTCAGCATAAGCAGCTTGCCATAACAGAAAATTGCTCATCCTAAAGAAACCACCAGTTCTTATATATAAATCAACATCGGGCATTTCTTTGTCATATAAGAATTGACTAACGATTTCTTCGGATATCTGTTTTATACCAGAATTAACAATTTTTTGGCAAGCTTGAGCTATTTCCTCTCTACTCCCATAACTAAAAGCCAAGCAAACCGTCATTCTATTATTATGTTTAGTCAGTTCGGTAACGTGGAGTATTTTATTTTTTAATTCACTATTTATTTTATCTAAATTACCAACTATTTTAAGTCTGATCTGGTGCTTATGAAGAGTTTTTATTTCATTTTCAACATAATAATTTAGCAATTTCATTAATAATGATATCTCGTCTTTAGGCCTTTGCCAATTTTCGGAGGAAAAAGTATATAAAGTAATGTAAGGAATATTAAGCTCTAAGCTCTGCAGGATTAGCTCTTTTGCAACTTCTGCTCCTTTTTTATGTCCTTCTGCTTTAGATAAATTGCCGGAAGCTGCCCAACGGGCATTACCATCCATTATAATTGCTAGATGTTTAATATTGTGATGTATATTAAAAGTCTTATTGATTAAATTATTATTATTCATTCGTGATTTTAATCTAGTTGTAATTAATCAGCTAATTTAGGAAGTTTAATTTTTACTAGCAGTCCCTTTAAAGTTTTACTTTGTGCTAAACTTATTGTCCCATAATGTCCAATTATTATTTCTTTTGTAATCGCAAGCCCGAGCCCTACACTTGTTGAATCTTCAAGGGTTCTAGCCTTGTTTCCTCGATAAAAAGGCTTAAATACACGATTTCTTTCGATATTATCGATTCCTTTGCCGTTATCTTCTACAGTTATAAATGCGTTATCATCTTGTGAATATACAGAAATTTTTATTTTTGTTGAGTATTTTGTTGCATTACTAATAATATTGTTTAAAGCCCGGGCAAAAGAATGAATTTTGATTTGAGTTAATATATTTGTTTTTTGTTGCTCTAACTGGATATTATTTTTGTGCCAATGTAATTTTATATAATCTGATATCCATTTATTTAACTCAACTTTACTAAAACTTTCTCCACCTTCCCCTCTTGCGAAATCGAGATAAGAGGAAATCATATATTGCATACTATTGATATCGTGAGTTAATTCTTCTTTTTCTTCACAATCATTCATTAATTCCACTTGCAATTTCATGCGCGTTAGAGGAGTTTTTAAATCATGTGAAATCATAGCTAGCATTTGAGTTCTTTTAGCAGTTTGACGTTTTATCCTATCTTTCATTTTTAAGAAAGCAATGCCTGCTTTTCTTATTTCTCGTGCCCCCGACGGTTTATAATCTAGCATTTTTTCACCTCGACCATATTTTTCAGCTGCATTCGTCAATTCTAAAATTGATTTAATTTGATTTTTAGAAAAGATTAATGAAACAGAAAGAAGGACTATAGTTAAAAATATTATCCAAAGTGCAAAGATATAAGTAGTAGGATTAAGTAAAGTTTTAGCGGGTAACATAATGATTAAAAGATGTTTTGGTATTTCTATCATCACTTTTATTTTACCATCTTCATCTAGAAAGACCTCATTCTTGTACTTAATTTTTTCACTTAAATTTTTTTGAAAAATTTCTAATTCTTCAGAGTTAATTTTTTTGTTCTTTTCTATTCTTTCATTGGGCACTAAAATGTATGAGAGATTCAGATAAATTTTGTTTTGATTCTTATTTTGATAAATAGCCTGTTGTTGTAATAGGGATTCTATTTCAGAAACTATTAATGAACTAGTATGGTAAGATACATTATACCAGTGTCTCTCGTAAAACAAATGTAAAGCAATAGACTGACCGATTACGCTTGGAATTATTATAATAAGAATAAATCTTGATAATAAACTTTTTGGTATAAGCTTCTTTTTTATAAGACGAAATAAACTAAATTTAGATATATAGCGCATAACCTAAATTTCGGATTGTTTTTAGATATTTAGGGATTTTAGGATCTGGTTCCAGTTTATTTCTAAGTCTTACTATTTGTACGTCTATGGATCTTGGGTTTAAACCACCCATTTTAACAGAAAGGTCATCTCTACTTATTACTTCATTTCTAGAAGCTATTAAGAGATCAAGAAGTTTTTGTTCAGTCGAGCTCAATGCAACAATTTGATCATTGCTAGTTAAATTTTTTGTTGATAAATCGTATAAGTAATTTCCGATTCTAGCAATTTGCTGTTCTTTTTTATAAAGACTATGAGAGGTTATTAAGTTATTAATTCTAAGCAATAGCTCTTTAGGTTCAAAAGGTTTTGTTAAATAATCCTTAGCTCCAGCTTCTAAACCTTTAACTCTATCTTCTGGTTCAGAGAGGGCAGTAAGCATAATTATTGGAAGAGCTTTTTTACTTTCTTTTATTTTTTCTGCGAATTCTAGACCAGTTATTTCCGGCATCATAACATCTAGTATTATCAAATCAAAGACAAAATTTTCCAGTAACTCAAATGCTTCTGTTGAAGAAATAGCAGTAGATACTAGAAAGTTATTTTGTTGCAAAAACTTCTTCAAAAGTTTTATGATTCTGGTATCATCATCCACTACTAGGATATGCGGTTTATCATCTCTCATGTTCTTTAAACTTTAGAAAAAATATAAAAGTTACCACAATAATAACTTAAAATTATAGGATTTACAGCGAATTTTATGTTCAATAATAAATTACCCGAATTTGCGTCTGATTTTATCTGGATTAATGGTGAGTTTTTGTACTTAAATAAAGCTTATGTTCATGTGCTTACCCATAGTCTCCATTATGCCGGAGCTGCCTGGGAAGGAGAACGAGCTTACAACGGAAAAATATTTAAACTAGAAGAACATACTAACAGATTATTAAAATCAGCCGAGTATATGGGCCTTGTACCTATTAAATACAGCGCCCAAGAAATAAATGCTGTTACTTATGAATTACTGGAAAAAAATTCTTTAAAAGATGCGTACATCAGGCCGTTAATCTGGCGAGGAGCTGAATCAATGGCAATTTATAATTCTACGCTTACAGTAAATATGCTAATTATTATGCTTCCCTCCCGCGCTGAGTTCTTAAGTAACTTGAAATTAAACCTTAGTAGCTGGTGTAAACCAAGCCCTAAAGCTTTCCCGCCACAAGCAAAATCTTCAACGCATTATGGAATGCCCGTGGTATCCCAGATTACAGCTTCAAATAATGGATATGACGATTCTCTAGTGCTTGATGAAGAAGGATATGTTGCCGAATGTAATGTAGCAAATATTTTTTTTGGTAAAGGTAATAAGCTTGTAACACCAATAGCGGATAGGTTCTTAAATGGTATTACAAGACAAGCAGTTATTGAAATGGCAAAGAGTCTGGAATTTGAGGTAATTGAAACTAGAATACCACTTGAAGATCTGGATAAATATGAGTATTCATTTATAACAGGTACTGCCAGAGAAATAGGAGGGGTTGGTTCTATTGACTTAGGAAAGATAGTGCATTATTTTCCTGATCTGGATGGAAAAATCAAAATGTTACAATCCGAATTTGCTAGATTAGTGGGTAAGTAGATAAAATATGGAAAAAAATATATATGAAGGCTTAATTACTGCCTTGATAACACCATTTAAAAATGGAAAAATCGATGAAACTGTCCTGGCAAAATTGATTGAATTTCAGATATCAGCGGGAGTAAAGGGAATAGTTATTGGCGGAAGTACCGGAGAGGGCACTAGTTTACAAGATGAAGATTACTATAACCTGATTAAGCTTTCTACTCAAGTAGCAAACAAGAAGATAAATATTATTGCCGGTCTTTCATCCGTTTCAACTGAATGCGCTTTAAATAAAGCTAAAATACTAAATCAATCAGGAATCAACGGCATAATGTGTACCGTTCCTCATTATATAAGACCGGAACAAGAGGGTATTATAAATCATTTCAAGCTATTACATGATAATACTGATTTACCTCTTATATTATATATTCACCTCGGTAGAACAGGAGTTGATTTAAAAGATAATACCATTTTAAAACTTGCAGAATGTAAACGGATAGTTGCTATTAAAGATGCGGGAGCCGATATTATGAGGCCTCTGAGGTTATCTAGTAAATTGCCTGCTTACTTTACTATGATGAGCGGTAATGATGAGAATTGTATAGCTTATAGTTCTCATGGAGGCAAAGGATGTATATCGGTTATTTCTAATATATTTCCAAATGCGTGTCAGCAATTACAAAATTATTTAAAGAACGGTAATTATTCAGAAGCGTTAAAATTGCAACAAGAATTATTCCCAATTTATGAAGCTGTATTTGCAGAAAGTAATCCTATTGGTATTAAATATGCAGCTCAATTATTAAATTTGTGCTCTGAAGAAGTAAAATTGCCTTTAACTATAGCTCGAGCAGCGACTCAGGAATCAATTAAAAAAATCTTAATAGAATTTAGAAAAATTTGATGTCCGATTATAAGAAAATTATTGCGCAGAATAAAAAAGCTAGCTTTGAATATTTTATTGAGGAAAGGTTCGAAGCCGGCATAATTTTAACCGGTAGTGAGGTAAAATCAGTTAGAAACGGTAAGGTTATTATTGCAGATACCCATGCGGCGATGAATGAAAATCAGTTGTTTTTGTATAATTGCCATATTGCTGAGTACGAACAGGCAGGACGGTTTAATCATCCAACTAAGAGACCGAGAAAATTACTGCTCAAAAAAAAGGAAATACAAAAAATTATTGGTAAAATAAAATTAAAAGGCTACACTTTAATTGCTCTTTCTATGTATTTTAATAAGAAAAATATTGTAAAAATAGAGCTTGGTTTATCTAAGGGTAAAAAGCAGCATGACAAGAGACAGGCAATTAAAGATAAAGATTGGGAAAGAGAGCAGGGTAGAGTTTTGAGAGATAAAAGAGGTTTAAGGTAAATGAATATTAGTCCTGATTATTTGATTGAGAGAAAGAGAAGTAAGACACAAATTGCCAGGTGGAAAATATTATCCTTAATGCTTTTTCTGGTTATTGCATTTATATCTGGAAATAGGATATTTGGTAGTAAAGACGTATCGTTAAGTGCTAGCGGTGTAAAAAACGATTATATTGCCAGTATTTTATTGGAAGAAATTATATACGATAATTTAGCAAGAGTAAGAAAACTTGAAAAACTTGCTGAAGACAAGCATGTAAAAGCGGTAATAATTCATATTAACTCGCCTGGAGGTAGCGTCGTTGGATCAGAAATGTTATACGATGCTTTTACGAAGATCGCTAAAAATAAACCGGTAGTAGCTGTTATGGACTCAGTAGCTGCATCCGGCGGTTACTTGATAGCACTTGGAGCTGATTACATAGTAGCGCACAACGGGACAATTACCGGCTCAATCGGTGTTTTAATGGAAATTGCAGAAATTACAGAACTCGCAGAAAAAATAGGAATAAAGTTCAACAATTTTAAATCTAGTGAGCTAAAAGGTAACCCTAGTTTTACCGAGAAATTAACACCAGAAGCTGAGAAAGCCGTTATGGACAATGTATTTGATGTATACGATTATTTCACCGAACTGGTAGCTAAAAGACGTAATTTAGATCTTGATTTTGTAAAAAGAATTGCAGATGGCAGAATTTATTCTGCTAGATTAGCATTAAGATATAAATTGATAGATGAAATAGGAAATGAAGATTCAGCAGTAAAGTGGCTGGAAGAGCAAAAGGGAATAGCAAAAGGTTTAAAAATTTCGGAAGTAAAATTAAATCCGCGTGATAAATTTATAGATATGTTTTTTGATGAATTTGATAACGCAATTAGAGGTTTCTTTTCTGGAAAGTTTGTAGGTATTAAATCGATTCTTTAAATTCCAGATACTAGAAAATTATGGCTACAAAAAAAACTTTAATAGAAAAACTCAGAAATAAACTTACTTATTTATCAGAAGAAGATGCAAATATAGCTGTAGATTCTGTTCTTGAATATATAAAAGATGAATTAAGTAAAAAAAACCGTATTGAAATTCGCGGGCTTGGCAGTATGTCCATAAGAGAAAAAAGTTACGCTGGTCAGGAAAGGAAATATAACACAATTTATTTTCGAATGTCCAAAAATGTTCAAGACGCTCTAAAGTAAATAATTATCAAGGTTATTTGCATAAGCATTTTATTAATGATAAAATATGATTTTATTGCTAGGTTAAAAATCTAACTTATTAATTTTAGCAAATTAAAAAGTTCGTACTATGGATATTACGGAATTCCAAAAAAAATATAATTACACTGCTGCTACGCAAGTTATGCAGCAATATCTGGATATAAAATTTGCCAATCTTGAATGTCTTTTATTATTTCGGATGGGGGATTTTTATGAATTATTCTACGAAGATGCTATAGTAGCGGCCAAGATACTTGGATTGGCCCTTACTAAAAGAGGTAAAACCGGCGAAGTTGAAATACCAATGTGCGGCGTTCCTTTTCATGCTCTTGAAAATTACCTGAATAAACTTCTTGAGGAAGGCTTCAAAGTGGCTATTTGCGAGCAAATGGAAACTCCTGAGGAAGCAAGAAAACGAGGAGGGTATAAAGCTGTTGTTAGACGGGAGGTAAGCAGGATTATAACAGCAGGTACGTTAATTGAAGAGTCTCTATTAGACGGTAATAAGCCAAATTACTTGGCTAGCATTGTGATAGGAAAAAATAATAGTGCTATTTGCTATCTTGATTTATCGACTTCTAAAATTTTTGTCATAGATATTCCGCCGGATCAAATAACTAATGAAATAATTAGAATAACTCCTACTGAGGTTTTACTTAGTGACAAGTTCAGGTCAGAAACTTTAAGCTCCAATATTGAAATAGCTTTGAATATTCGTATTTCTTTTCAGGTAGATAGTTTTTTTGCCAAGAAAAAATGTAAAAAAATCATAGAGGATTACTATAATATCGCATCTACTGAAGCAATTGGTGAGCTTAATAGTAACCAGATAAGCGCAATAGGTAGTGTTCTTGAGTATATATCTTTAACTCAAAAAAGTAATTTACCAAAATTACCTTTCCCGAAAATATTGAATTCTCAAAAATTCATGATTATTGATTCTGGGACACGTCGTAACCTAGAAATCACCTCTTCTTTAAGCGGCGGTGTTAAAGGTAGCCTGTTCCATACTATTAATCATACTCTTACTAAAGGGGGAGCAAGATTATTATATGAATACTTAAGTTCTCCTTTACTTGAAATAAAAAAAATTAATGCAAGGCTAGCAGTAACTGAATTTTTTTATAAAAATATCCAATTAACTCATAATATCAGAAAAATATTACCTAAAACTTCTGATGTAGAACGTTCCCTTACTCGGATTCAGATGCAAAGGGGTTCGCCAAAAGATTTACTTAGCATAAGAGATACAATTTTAATAGCTGAAGAAATAAGAGCCGGTTTTGTAGTAAATAATGGATTCAACTTACCAGAAAACATAGAAAAACTCGTTGCTCCATTACTGGGAATTTCAGAAACCGCTAATTTAATTACTGAATCCATAAGGGATGATGCTCCTAATATTATCAGTAAAGGGGATATAATAAAACCAGCTTTTTACCCTAAAATCAAAGAGTTACAAGATTTAATTAACAACGGCCGTGTACATATTAATAAGTTAAGAGATAAATATAGGCAAGAAACCGGGATAGATACCCTAAAAATTTCAAATAATAATGTCGTGGGGTTATTTATTGATATTACAGCAAGACATAGCGGTAAAATTACAGATAAAAAATTTATTCATAGACAGACAACAGCTAATTCTATTCGTTATACTACGGAAGAATTACAGGAACTTGAAAGTAAAATGCTTAATGCAAAAGCAATGTTAATTGGGCTTGAGAAAGAAATTTATAGCGATATATGCACGGCGGTTATTGCCAATACCTCAAAATTGATTTTATTAGCAACAGCCCTAAATAGGTTAGACGTATTTTTAAATTTTGCTTATATAGCAGATGAATTTGAATATTGTCTTCCCATTTTAACTAATGAAACAAATTTTGAAGTGCGCGGCGGTAGGCATCCTGTTGTTGAAAGGTTTTTAAAATCTAATAACGAATCATTTACTAAAAACGACTGCCACTTAAATGAAAATGAGAGGATTTGGTTAATTACCGGACCGAATATGGCTGGAAAAAGCACTTTTTTGCGTCAAAATGCCATTATAGCAATTTTAGCACATATAGGAAGTTTTGTACCGGCGGTTAGTGCTACAATAGGTCTAGTAGATAAAATATTTAGTAGGGTCGGAGCAGGGGATGACTTAACAAAAGGGCAATCTACCTTTATGGTAGAAATGCTTGAAACCTCGGCGATATTATCACAAAGTACAAATAAGTCTCTAGTGATTTTAGATGAAGTAGGGAGGGGCACTTCAACTTATGACGGAGTGGCTATAGCATGGTCAGTACTTGAGTATATTCATGATAAAATTAAAGCACGGTGTCTATTTGCTACTCATTATCACGAATTGACAAATTTAAGTGAGATATTTCCCGCTCTTATTAATTATACTATTGCCATCAACGATAATGACGGCAAAATATTATTCCTACATAAAATTATCAAAGGTTTTGCAGATCGTTCTTATGGCGTACATGTTGCACAAATGGCTGGACTCCCACCTTCGGTAATCAGGCGAGCTAATCAGTTGCTGATCAAGTTTGAAAAAGATACAAAAAAATCCAACAAAGAAGCTTTTAAAGGTGAATCACAAAACTTAAATCTATTTGAGCTAGCAAATAAGGAAATGGATAAATATAAGGAAATATATGATTTCTGTAGTCAAATAGATCCTAATGAACTATCACCAAAAGAAGCTCTAGACATTTTATATAAATTGAAAAATTTATTCACTAAAAATTCAGATCTTACTTTCTCATAGAAATAGAAGTATAGTTACTGATTAATTATTTTACTTCTAGCTGCAGCAACTCTTGCAATCGGTACTCTAAAAGGGGAACAAGATATATAATCCATACCAACCTTATGGAAAAAATCAATTGATTTTGGATCACCGGCATGCTCACCACAAACACCAAAGCTTAGAGTATTATTTGTTTTTTTACCTTTTTCAATTGCAGTTTGAACCAGAAATCCTACCCCTTCTTCATCTATAGTAATAAAAGGATCATGATTAAAAATTTTCTGTTCTATATAATCACCCAAAAATGAGCCTGTATCGTCCCGTGAAATTCCAAGGGTAGTTTGGGTTAGGTCATTTGTCCCAAAACTGAAATAATCAACTAACGGTGAAATTTTATCAGCCGTAAGAGCAGCTCTTGGTAACTCAATCATTGTACCAGTTTTTATCCTAAATTTATGGGAGTATTTTTTTTCTATTTCATTAATCGTTTTATTTATTATATTTTTAATGATTTCTAATTCCTTAAAGTCGCTAATCAAAGGAATCATTAATTCAAGATTACAGTTTAATCCTTCCTCAGAATATAATTGCCACATTGCTTCTAATATAGCTTCAACTTGCATACTATATATTTCAGGGTAGGTGATACCAAGCCTACAACCTCTATGCCCAAGCATCGGGTTAATTTCATGTAATACATGTAAACGGTGATCAATAACTGATTTAGGTACCTCAAGGGTTCTTGCCAAGTTTTCCTTATCTTGATCTAATGTCGGAAGGAATTCATGTAATGGCGGATCAAGTAATCTAATATTAAGCGGCATATTGCCTAAGATTGAAAATAATTCTTTAAAATCAGCTGTTTGCAAAGGTTTTAACTTAGCAATTGCTTTCATTCTATGCTCATAATCCTGAGCAATTATCATTTCTCTAACCAAAGGAATTTTTTCTGCATCAAAAAACATATGTTCAGTTCTACAAAGTCCAACCCCTACCGCGCCAAATTTAATGGCCATTCTTGCGTCAACAGCTGTTTCTGCGTTAGCTCTTACGTGTAGATTTTTTATGGAATCTGCCCACTTTAAAATAGTTTCAAACTCAGGAGAGAATTGTGGTTCAATAAGGTTAACAGTACCGACTATAATTTTACCGGTAGACCCGTCTAACGTTATGACTTCACCTTGGTGAATTTTGTTTCCACTACTAGTAATAAAGTACTTCTCCTTTTCGTTTACCGTAAGGCCTTTTACTCCGCAAACACACGGTCTACCCATTCCCCGTGCTACTACTGCTGCATGAGATGTCATCCCACCACGAGCGGTAATAATTCCTTTTGCCACATGCATACCTTTTATATCTTCCGGGCTGGTATCGTTCCTAACTAGAATTACTTTATGATGATGAGCAAGTTCTTCAGCATCATAAGGAGAGAAAACTGCTATACCTGTTGCTGCCCCTGGAGAAGCTGCTAGGCCTTGGGCAATGATTTCCGGTTTAGTGGAATAATCAATACCAGTATGGAGGAGCTGGTTTAATGACTCTGGTTCTATGCGGAGTAAGGCGGTTTCTTTTGTTAAAATTCCTTCATTTACCATATCCACGGCAATTTTAACAGCAGCGGCTGCCGCTCTTTTACCCTTTCTAGTTTGTAAAATATAAAGCTTTCTTTCTTCTATGGTAAATTCAATATCTTGCATATCACCATAATGGCTTTCAAGTTTAGCACAAATTGATATTAATTCTTCATAAGCCTTAGGCAGTAATTCCTGCATGGAAGTACCGTCTTTTTCCTCTTTAGCCAATATTGGTTGTGGAGTTCTAATTCCAGCTACTACGTCTTCCCCTTGAGCATTTATTAAAAATTCGCCGAATATTTTCCTCTCGCCATCAGCAGGGGATCTGGTGAATACTACCCCAGTAGCAGAGTGATTTCCTTTATTACCAAAAACCATTGATTGGATATTAACGGCTGTCCCTAAAACTTCTTGTTCGCTAATATTATTAATTTTTCTATAATGTACAGCTCGTGGGCTCATCCATGATTTTAAAACAGCTTCAATTGCCTTTATAAGTTGCTGAGTTAAATTATTTTCAAATTCTTTTCCGGTGAGCCTATGAATATTTTTTTTATAATCTTGAATTACCGCTTTTAATATCTCCGTAGTTACTTCAGAATCATTGTTGATGTTATGGTTAATTTTATGATTATCGTAGGTATCTTCAAAAATATAAGCAGGAATCTCCAGTACCACGGATCCGTACATTTGGATAAATCTTCGATAACTGTCATAAGCAAATCGAGGGTTAGAGGTTATTTCTGCTAGGCTTTCTACCACTTCATCATTCATCCCCAAATTTAGAATTGTATCCATCATCCCAGGCATTGAAATTTTAGCCCCAGAACGGACAGAAACTAACAAAGGGTTTTCTTTAGAACCAAAAACTTTTCCTGTCTCCTTTTCTAATCTATGAATTGCTTGTAAAAGTTCTGCTTCAAAATCAGCAGTTAGCTTATTCCCATGAGTGTAGTAATAGGAACACATATTAGTTGCAATCGTAAAGCCTGAAGGAATCGGGAGACCAAGATTCGACATTTCGGCAAGGTTAGCTCCTTTGCCGCCAAGCTTATCTTTCATGCTGGCATCTCCCTCATTATTTTGAGGGCCAAAATGATATATAAGCTTATTCATAAGAAATTTTCTAAATTGAAATGAGGGTAATTAACCCTAAAAGTTATATAGCCTAGCTGTTATTTTTTTTCAAGCACTATCAAGTTTTTTAGAAGTAAGTTTAAAAACGATCACGATAAAACTTCATGAGATCAAGTGGCTTTTACTCAAACTCTAATAATACCTGGCCGCTTACAACATTTTCTAGTTCTTTTACTAATATCTTTGCAATTTTACCTTTACGTTCAGCAGGAATTATATTTTCCATTTTCATAGCAGTAAGAACTATTAAATCTTGTCCTATTGCTACCTCGTCTCCAACTTTAACATTTATAGCTATTATTTGACCAGCAAGAGGTGCTACTAATTCTACCAAATCTTCAGTTTCATCCCGCACAGGCATAAGAGCTTCAAGTTCTGACATCCTAGGAGAGCGAACATACGTATTTACTGTAATACCGGAATGGGTAAGTCTATAACCGGTTGGGATATCGACTATTTTAACATTCACTTTTTGGCCGTTAATAATTGCTGTAAAAAGATGGGTTCCTAAAGTCCAATTACTACGTATAGTAATCCTGCTTGTCCCATATCTGATATTATAACCATCCGTTACCTGTTTAATCATTATAGGATACTGATCTTTATCAATAGATACAATCCACCTCGTACCTATTTTATGAGCTTGATCTGTAATTTGTCCTCCAATAGAAGCAGCTCTTCTTTGTTCAGTAAGGTATATGTAAATTGCCGTGGCTAAAAATACTTCACTTATACCAGGAGTAAGAGTAGCGCCTGAAAAACCGCCCGGGTATTCTTCATCAATGAATCCGGTATGAATATCTCCGGATATAAATTTTGGATGATTAATTAGGGCTTCCAAAAAGCTAATATTGTGTGATATCCCCTGAATAACAAATGAACTAAGCGACTGACTCATCAGTTCTATTGCTGCTTGCCGTGTTTCGCCATAAGTACATAATTTTGCTATCATGGCATCATAAAACATACTAACTTCTCCTCCCGGTCCAACACCGCTATCAATTCTAATATTGGGGTTTTTAGGCGGAAGCTTATAGTCTAATATCCTACCGCTAGAGGGTAAAAAGCCTCGCGATGGATCTTCGGCGCAAATTCTTGACTCAATAGCCCAACCGGTCATTTTTACATCTTTTTGTTCAAAAGAAAGTTTTTCTCCTGCAGCTATTCTAATCATCTGCTCTACTATATCGTAGCCAGTAATTGATTCAGTAACCGGATGTTCTACCTGCAAACGGGTATTCATTTCAAGAAAATAATAGTTTTTATCTTTATCCATCATGAATTCAACCGTACCAGCTGAATAGTAGCCCACTTTCTTAGCTAAAGCGATTACTTCAGCATACATTTTCTCTCTTGTTACTTCATCAACAAAAGAACTAGGAGCTTCTTCTATAACTTTTTGGTGATAACGCTGAATAGAACATTCTCTTTCGCCAAGACAAACAGCATTTCCATATTGATCCGCTAAAAGTTGTATCTCGATATGACGAGGAGCAACAATTAATTTTTCGATAAAAACCCTAGCATCACTAAAGCTATTTTGTGCCTCGAACTTAGCTGACTGGTATGCCTTTTCCATTTCTTTTGGGTTTTTTACTACCCGCATACCACGACCGCCACCACCCGCAGCTGCTTTTATTATTACAGGAAATCCTATTTGTTCGGCGATTTTTATAGCTTGTTCTATGTCATTAATAGTACCCATATAACCAGGAACCGTACTAACACCGGAAGCAACGGCAATTTTCTTAGCCTCAATTTTATCGCCCATAATCTTGATTACTTTGGCACTTGGTCCTATTAAAGTAACACCTTCTCTTTTTAAAACATTGGCAAAATTTGCATTTTCAGCTAAAAAGCCATATCCTGGGTGAACAGCATCAGCCCCACTTTCTCTAATAGCCGTAATAATATTTTTTATTGATAGGTAACTTTCTGTTGCTGGCGAATTACCTATGTAATAAGCTTCATCTGCATATTGTACATGTTGAGCATTAGTATCAGCTTCCGAGTAAACTGCTACAGATTTTATACCCATCTTCTGCAGGGTTTTCATAATCCTGAGCGCAATTTCACCGCGATTAGCAACAAGAACTTTTTCAAATAATGGTTTTTCTGTCATAAACTAGTTTTCAAGTCTTTATCTCTTTTAAAGGCTATTTAAAATTTTACTAAATATTATAGAGGTAAATTATCGTGTTTTTTCCACGGTTTATTTACTGATTTAGTTCGTAAATATTTTAAAGATTTACATATCCTCCACCTAGTATTTTGCGGTTTTATAATATCATCAAGATAACCTCTTGAAGCAGCAACAAAAGGGGAAGTAATAGTTTCTTTATAATTAGCTATTATTTCCTTTTTTCTCTCAGGATCTTTGCATTCTTGCCTAAAAATAACTTCTGCTGCACCTTCTGCTCCCATTACTGCAATTTCTGAGTTAATCCAGGCATAATTATTATCGCCGCGTAGATGTTTTGAATTCATAACAATATAAGCACCGCCGTAAGCTTTCCGAGTAATAACAGTGATTTTAGGGACAGTAGCTTCTGCGTAAGCATAAAGCAGTTTTGCTCCGTGTTTAATTATACCACTTGTTTCTTGTTCAATTCCTGGAAGGAAACCAGGAACATCTACTAATGTTACTAACGGAATACTAAAAGCATCGCAGAATCTAATAAAACGCGCAGCTTTTCTAGAGGCATTTATATCTAGGCATCCTGCTAGATGGAGAGGCTGGTTTGCTACAAAACCGACAGGACTGCCTTCCATATACCCAAAACCGATTATAATATTTTTAGCATAATCGGGTTGTAACTCGAAAAAATCCCCTTCATCTACTATTCTTTGAATCAATTCCTTCATGTCATAAGACTTATTCGGATTAGTAGGTACTAATGTGTTGAGCGACATATCCACCCTATCTGCAGGATCACTAGTTGGTCTTAAAGGAAGAACATCTCGATTTGAAAGTGGCAGAAAATTTATAAACCTCCTTGTTTCTAAAAGAAGCTCAACATCATTTTTAAAAGCAAGATCAGCAACACCCGATTGGGTGGTGTGCATCCTAGCTCCACCTAATTTTTCCTGCGTTACTTCTTCACCTGTTACGGTTTTTATAACATCAGGACCTGTTACAAACATGTAAGAAGAACCTTTTACCATAAATATAAAGTCGGTTAGGGCAGGGGAGTAAACTGCTCCGCCGGCACACGGACCCATTACCAAGGTAATTTGCGGAATAACACCTGAAGCAAGAGTATTCCGATGAAATAACTCGCCATACCCTCCAAGTGAATCAACTCCTTCCTGTATTCTAGCTCCTCCGGAATCGTTAATGCCAATTACCGGGGCTCCAACTTCTAATGCTGCATCAATTAAGTTGCATATTTTTTTAGCATGATATTCGCCGAGTGATCCCCCAAAGACAGTAAAATCCTGGCTATATACAAATATTAACCGCCCGTTAATAGTGCCGTGCCCAGTGACAACTCCGTCTCCGGCAAACTTTTTGTCTCTCATCCCAAAATTATCACAACGATGTTCAACAAACATTCCCGTTTCTTGAAAACTATCAGGATCTAATAATACCTCTATACGTTCTCTTGCTGTTAATTTCCCTTTTTGATGTTGTTGGAGAATACGCTGCGCTCCACCACCAAAACGAGCCTGGCTTCTTTTTTCGTCAAGAATTTGTTGATTTTGAAAGGTCATTTTACTCATAAGTCTGAACTAATATATTTCAAAAACTTGTGTGCCTGAAGTATAAAGAAAAATTTTTTAAAAGATAGATTTTTTTTGTTTGCAGAAATTCAGATAAGAAACTTACTTAGCCTGTTTTATAACGTCTTCAATTTCTTTAACCGAGAGAAGAACTGGAAGCTCTAAACCATCTGGAAATTTGGGACTAAATATTACATTATAAGGTATGCCAGGAATTTTTCTTTTTGTGAGAAAATCATGTACTTGGGAGCTATAATTAGTAAAATCTCCACGCATTGCTATTATTTGAGGATCAGAAAGTATTTTAATAGTTTTTTGTCTGGAAAACACAAGATATTTATTGTATTTACATGTGATACACCAATCTGCCGTAATATCTACAAAAACTACTTTTCCGCTTTTAACTAACAAATCAATTTTCTCAGGTTCAAATTTTTGCCATAAATTATTAACTTTTGCTTGATATTCTTTATCTTCAATAGAGCTGTATTTAGGGAGCAAAAAGCTGAATATCAATAATATAAAGAGAGTAATTGTCTTTATCATGGTGTATTTCAAAATGTATATATTATTTCCTAAAACAAACTTAATTAAGAGTAGTAAAAGGAATACGATCACTACCCCTCTTAAATTTATTTGTGCTTCTAGGATATAAAGTAACCAAATTATTGTTCCTATTAATATAGTAGCTAATATTATTTTTAAGTTATTCATCCATTTACCGGATGTAGGGAGGAATTTTAAAGTTTTAGGGAAGATGATCATCAATATATACGGTGTAGAAAAACCTAAGGCTATAAAAGTAAAAGTAAAAAATATGAATAAATTATTTTGCTGGAGACTAAAAAACAAAGCACTACCAAGAAAAGGAGCGGTACAAGGTGTCGACAAAACAGTTGCAATCACTCCACTAAAATAATGCTCAATATGTTTCCCCTGAAATTTGATATTTAACAAAAAATTATTGACGGATTCAGGTAATTTAAATACTACCCGATCTAATGATACGCTAATAAAAAATGTTATAATTATAGTTAAAGCAATGATAAAAGTAGGCTCTTGAAAGTTTAGCCCTAACCCAAAATGCTTCCCTGTGTTTTTAAAAATGATCGCTATAAGAGCTAATCCCCAGAAAGTGCTTAATATACCGAATATGGTAAATAAGGAAGCTTTTTTCCTATTTAAATTGGGGTATCTTATAAAATTAATAATCTTTAGGGATAACACCGGTAATACGCAAGGCATAAAATTCAAAATAAAGCCACCAATAGCTGCAATTGACATAATCCAAAAAGTATTTAAAATATTGATAAGTCGAAAATTATCCTTTAAATCGTCTGGGCTAATTACAGTAGAAAGACGTTCTTGCTTAAGCTCACACTGGTTACTACATAATACATATTCTATATCGAATTCTAGCTCTATATTTTTTGTAGGATTACGGGCGTCAACTACCAAGGGTACTTTAAGATGATCTTCATAAAAATATGTTTTTTCTCCGGTTACTGAGGTTGCCAGTAAAGGATCTGGCCAGATTAGAGTATAATTGTTCAAATTAGAGGAATTTTTAAGTTCAACTTTAGTAGGCAATCCAGTAAGCCCTGGTTGAATCCAGTAAATAATGTGATTTTTAGGTATTTTAAGCTCTAATATTAATTCATTAGTATCTTTACTTATGGTGAATTTTGTTTCCTTATTATGACCTGCCATACAGGTTATTTGGCAGAAAAAGTATGCTAATACTAATGTTAATCGTTTACAAATCATTTAAATTACTATTGAAATATCTTAGGATAATTACTATATGTTTATTAGATAAATAATCTGCAAATATTTATATGATTGGTGAAGATTTTTCTAATTTAACTGGCAAAATTCTCATAGCAAGCCCTTATACTATGGAAGATAATATATTTCACCAGGCTATTATTTATGTTGTACATCATAGTGAACAAGGATCTGTAGGTTTTTTAGTAAATCGCTTAATTAAAAATCCTCCGGTAAATAGTTTGTTTAAAAAAGCTGAATTTAAACTTGACCTAAATATATTAAATTTAAAAATTCATATTGGCGGACCACTAGAACTTGAAAGGGGTTTCTTTTTACACTCTGCCGAATATAATAAAAATCTCCTATTTAAATTAGAAAATTCAGAATTAGCGGTTAGTTCGAATATTGAAATTCTGAAAGACATAACAAGTGGGAGTGGACCTAAACATAGTATTTTTGCAATTGGTTATACTGGTTGGGGGGCAGGGCAGCTGGAGTTGGAAATCCAAAATAATCTATGGCTCCTCTCAGAACCTGATTATGATATTATTTTTGGTAATGACCCTACTACTAAATGGTCTAATGCCCTTGCTAAATTAAATATAGATGACACAGGCTTTGTTCCATACGTAGCGAGTTGTTAGTCTGTTTTCTTACTCTTAATAATTTATTTCTCTCGACAGTAACAATAATCCTTGTTAGGATAACGACAAATTGTAGTAACATCACTGAATTATCTCATTAAAATTTAACCTTACTAATTACAGAATAACATATTGTTCAATTTATGCAAAAATCTGTTTTAGGAAAGCTCTGGCAACCAGTTACGATTCAAGAAGATTTAGTTACCAGAATTTCTAGAGAACTACAGATCGGAGATTTTCTGGCAAAATTGGTCTCAACGAGAGTATCTTCAGCAGCAGAAGCTTTTGATTTCCTTGACCCTAAAATAAAAAGGCTATTACCGGATCCTTTTCATCTGCTTGATATGCAACAAGGTGTAGAAAGGATAGTACAGGCAATAAAAAACCAAGAAAAAATTTGCATATTTGCCGATTATGATGTTGACGGCGCTACTTCTGCAGCTTTGCTAAAAAACGTTTTTCGAGAACTGGGAGTAGGAGTAGAAATCTATGTACCTGATAGAATAGAAGAGGGATATGGCCCAACTCCGTCTGCGATGCAAAAAATTAAGAATAGCGGCAACCAGATAGTTATTACCGTTGATTGTGGTTCAGTAGCTTTTGAAGCTTTACTTTATGCCTCTGATATAGGGCTTGATGTTATAGTTATTGATCACCATATCAGTTTAGATAAATTACCTAAAGCTGTAGCAGTAATCAACCCTAACAGAATTGATGAGGTAAGTAATTATAAGAATCTAGCCGCTGTCGGAGTTTCATTTTTATTTGCAGTTGCATTTTGTTCAATGCTTAGGCAGGAAGGATTTTTTGAAGATAACTCTATTAAACATCCAGATTTAATCAAACAGCTAGATATTGTTGCCCTTGGTACAGTCTGCGACGTTATGACGCTGACCGGATTAAATAGGGCTTTTGTTAAACAAGGTTTAAAAATAGCAAGAAGTAGAACAAATATAGGATATGCTGCTTTATGTGATACCGCAGAATTAGATGAAGCTATTAATTGTTATCACCTTGGTTTTATTCTTGGTCCAAGGATCAATGCAGGGGGGAGGGTAGGTACTTCCTCTTTAGGGGCGGCTCTTCTTTCCACTGACAATTCCGATAAGGCTAAAAAGATATCAGAAGAGTTAACCATACATAATAATAATCGGAAAGTAATAGAGTTAACGATTTTAGAAGAAGCTCATAAATTAGCTAAATTACAGGCTAATAATGCAGTAATTTTTGTAAGTGGTAATGGTTGGCATCCAGGGGTTATAGGGATCGTGGCCGGAAGATTAAAAGAAACTTATAATAGACCGGTAGCCGTGGTAGCAGTTAATGAATCAATAGGAAAAGCTTCATGTAGATCTGTTAGGGGATGTGATTTTGGTTCAGCTTTAATGGAGGCAAAATTAAAAGGAATGTTATTAGCTGGGGGAGGACATGCTATGGCTGCTGGCTTTAGTATTGAGGAAAATAAATTATCCATACTACAGGAATTTCTGGAAAACAGATTTAAAAATATATTAAAAAACTCTATTTCTCATCTCGAAGAATTTTATGATTTGGAGTTAACTGCTAGCTCTATAAATAATAGTTTAATTGAAGAAATCAATAGACTAGAGCCGTTTGGTAATGGTAACCCATCACCTGTTTTTAAATTCAATAATCTGTTTGTGTTAAAGGCTGATATTGTAGGTAGTAATCACATTAAAGTTCTATTTGCTCCAACCAGGGAGTCTTCCTCTTCAACACCAATAAGTGCTATTGCTTTTTATTCCGTCAATACGGTAATGGCAGAGATAATTTTATCAAAAAAATCTTATAATTTATCAGCAATCGGCAGCCTAAAAGAAAATAATTGGCAAAATAGACAAACGGTTCAATTGCACATAAAAGATTTAATTATAAATTCTCCAAGTTAGCATTTAACTAGGTACAATAAATTTCTTACTTAAAATGTAATAATTCTGCTACATCTCTCTTTAGGATGCTTATTAATTATAACGATTAATGAAAAAAATAGGGTGAAATTCAACTTTGCAATGATATCTTTGTTTATTATATAAATAAAATTTATTACTTGAGATGCCAATAATTCAACCTGGCTTTCGCCTAATCAATAAATATACCTTAAGTATTGCCCTTATTTTCGTAATTGCAATTATTATAATTAAATCTACGGGTGATACTTATAAAAAAGAAGATGAAAAGCTAATACGTCCTGTGCGAGTGGTTAAAGTTGCACATAAAATAGCCGGCCAATCCTTGTCTTTAACTGGGGAGATTCTAGCAAAAAATGAATTTGACCTAAGTTTTCGGATAGATGGTAAGTTAATAGAACGTCTTGTTTCGATAGGAGAGGGTGTAACCCCTGGACAAATTGTTGCTCGTCTTGATCCACAAGATGTAAAAGATAACCTTACGGCAGCAAAGTCAAATCTTAATGCAGCACAGGCAGCATTAGACCAGGCTACCAGTAATGAAACCAGGCAAAAAATCTTACTCAGTAAAGGGGTAGTTACCAATGCAAAATATGAAGATGCTCTTTCGCAATTACAATCTGCACAAGCAAAAGTGGAAGGAGCGGAAGCTAATTTAAATCAGGCTCAGAACCGGGTTGAATATACTAATTTAAAGGTAGATACTGCAGGTATAGTTACGGCTGTTAAAGCAGAAGCGGGAGAAATAGTAAGAGCTGGTCAAGCTGTTATGCGTATAGCAACTAATGAGGGAAGGGATGCAGTATTTAATGTCCCCGAACAATTGTTCCAAAACAAACCTTCTACTGACCAATTCTCAGTTGAGGTGTCTTTAAGTCATGATCCAAATATAAAAACAACTGGAATAGTTCGGGAAGTATCTCCCCAAGCGGACCCGGTAAGTCGTACATTTACTGTTAAAGTCGGTCTAAAAAATCCCCCTGAAGCATTAAAACTCGGTTCAACCGTTACCGGTAGCGTTACATTAAATAAAGGGTCAGCTATTGAACTCCCTGTAATGTCACTTAATAAGTCCAATTCAAACCCCGCAGTATGGGTAGTAAATCCTGAGAATAATACCGTAAGTTTAAGAGATGTCAAAATAATCGGTTATAACCAAGATTCAGTAATTATTTCCGACGGTCTAGAAAGCGGAGAACTTGTGGTAATTGCAGGAGTGCATTCATTATATCCTGGACAACAGGTTAAAATACTAGAGAAATAGAGGATTTAAATAATGAAAGAGCGCTTTAATCTCTCACTATGGGCAATTAACCATCGCGAACTTGTATGGTACCTAATGGGTATTTTAATAATAATTGGTAGTTTATCATATACTCGTCTTGGTAGAAATGAAGATCCAGTTTTTGCAATCAAAACCATGTTGGTTCAAACAAAATGGCCTGGTGCAACTATTGATGAAACCATGAATCAAGTTACTGAGCGGATAGAAAAAAAACTACAGGAAACTCCTAACGTTGACTATATACGTAGTTTTACTACCCCAGGTTCTTCTACTATTTTCGTTAATTTAAAAGGCACTACTCCTCCCGCTAAAGTACCAAACAGTTGGTATCAGGTTCGAAAAAAAATCGGAGACATTTCATTTACTTTACCACAAGGAGTAGTTGGACCGTTTTTTAATGATGAATTTGGTGATACTTATGGGATTATTTATGCTTTTACCCGAGACGGCTTTTCTGAGCGGGAATTAATGGATTATATTGAGAAGGTAAGGTCTAAGTTGTTGCAAATAGCCGATATATCTAAAATAGACATTATAGGAAACCAAGAAGAAAAAATTTACATCGAATTTTCTATCAGGAGGCTCGCTGGCCTTGGTATTAGGCCACAAGAATTCATTAAGATGCTACAATCCACGAATGCCGTAAGACCAGCTGGTACAATACAGACAGAAAATGAAACAGTATTAATTAGAGTATCCGGAAGTTTTCAATCAGAAGCGGATTTACGTAATATGAATATTAATATAAACGGTAAATTATTCCCGCTTAAAGATATTGCTACTGTGAAAAGAGATTATATTGATCCTCCTCAGTCTTTATTTAAATTTAATGGAAAACAAGCTATAGGACTTGCTATTTCTATGACTCCTGGCGGAGATATTCTGGCATTGGGAGAAAATGTAAAGAAAGCAATGGAAAAAATCAGTACCGATTTACCAATCGGTATAGACTACCATTTAGTTGCTAATCAGCCTATGGTAGTAGAAGAAAATATTGCTGAATTTACAAAATCACTAGAAGAAGCATTTATAATTGTTCTTTTCGTAAGTTTCTTAAGCCTTGGTTTACGTGCAGGTGCAGTAGTAGCATGTTCCATTCCATTAGTACTAACTATAGTTTTTATAGTCATGGAATTTTGTCACATTGACCTGCAAAGAATCTCTTTAGGAGCGTTGATAATTGCTCTTGGATTATTAGTAGATGATGCGATGATTACTGTTGAAATGATGGTAACAAAACTTGAAGAGGGATTAGATAAAGTACGGGCTGCAACCTTTGCCTATACCTCTACTGCTTTTCCTATGCTTACAGGTACTTTGGTTACTGTAGTAGCTTTTATTCCGGTCGGTTTTGCTAAAAGTTCTGCTGGGGAATATGTATTTTCTTTATTTGCAGTAATTGCTATTGCCCTGATTGCTTCGTGGTTTGTAGCAGTAGTATTTACGCCTTTAATTGGTTTAATAATTCTTCCAGATAAATTAGAGCATCATCAACAGAAAGAAAGTAAGTTACTAAAAGCTTTTCGTACTGTTTTATTAGTTGCAATGCGTTCCCCTAAAAAAACTATTTCTATAACAATAGCATTATTTATTTCATCAATTATAGGTATGAAATTTGTATCTCATCAGTTCTTTCCGTCTTCTGATCGACCGGAGCTGTTAGTAAACATGCAATTACCTCAGAACTCTTCTATTTTTGCTACTTCTAATGCTGTGGCAAAACTAGAAAAATTACTAGAAAATAACTCTGATATTGTGCGGTGGAGTTCTTACGTAGGAAGGGGAGCGGTCCGTTTTTATTTACCATTAGACGGAGCACAACCGAATCCTGCCTATTCTCAAACTGTAATCGTCACAAAGGATATTGAAGCACGAGAAAGGGTACACGGTTATTTACAAAAAGAATTTAAAGAGAATTTTTCGAATATAAATAGCAGAATCATGCCACTTGAAATGGGGCCTCCAGTAGGGTGGCCTTTACAATATAGGGTAAGCGGTAACGATCTTGAAGAAGTAAGAAAAATAGCTTATCAACTTGCTGAAATTCTTGGAGCAGAATCCCAAGTTCAGGATATTAATTTTGATTGGATTGAGCCATCTCGGGTCTTAAAAATCAAAGTCAATCAGGATGAAGCAAAACTCCTTGGCTTAAGTTCCGAAGATTTAGCAGGATCGTTAAATGCTGTAGTCTCCGGAATGAAAATTACCCAAATACGTGATAGTATTTATTTAATAGACGTATTAATACGGGCAGAAACAGAACAAAGAACTTCTTTAGATAGTTTAAGTACACTTCAGATTTCTACTCCAAGCGGTAACAAAGTACCGTTAATGCAAGTTGCTACTATAGAGTATGAACAAGAATATCCTTTAATCTGGCGAAGAGATCGCATACCTACTATTACTGTCCAAGCTGATACTTCTGGGAATACTTTACCTGCAACGGTAGTAGAAAAGCTCCGTCCAAAAATTTTAGAACTTAGCAACAAATTACCAGCAGGATACCAAATTAAAATAGGGGGTACAACCGAAGAAAGTGCCAAATCCCAGGCATCAGTTGCAGCTGTAGTTCCTTTAATGCTCGCAATTGTTATAACCATTTTAATGATACAATTACAAAGTATCCAGCGTGTTATTTTAGTATTAAGTGTAGTCCCTCTGGGCTTAATAGGGATAGTGGCTATATTATTAATAGCTGATAAACCTCTAGGATTTGTTGCTATTTTAGGAATAATCGCTCTTGTTGGTATGATTGCACGTAATTCTGTGATTGTTATAGATCAGATAGAAACTGAAATCGCCCATGGCCTATCTCGTTGGGATGCCGTAGTAACCGCTACAACTCACCGTTTTCGTCCAGTAATTTTAACTGCTGCTGCGGCGATTCTCGGAATGATCCCAATTGCTCCTACAGTATTTTGGGGCCCAATGGCTTATGCAATCATGGGAGGGCTTGCCGTAGCAACGGTACTTACCTTAGTGTTCTTACCGGCATTGTACTGTATGTGGTTCAAGGTTACCGAATAAATTAAAGATATAACAAGCTTTTACCCAAAGGGCTATGTGCTATATAGCAACAGGAGGAGCTTGGTGTTAAAAAGACTTAGAGTAGATTGTAAAAATTATACATAATCTATATTATGGAAAGTAGACGTCCTCAAATCTCAACCAAAATTCTCTGATTCAATTGCAGCATATAATAGCTCAGGCGGCATTTGACTAGTTAATTCTAAAACTTTATCTGCTCCATAAATATCGGCTAATTTATAAAATAGCTCAGAGTCTTTTGAAAATTCTATACTAGTAGTGGCACTTTCTTTTATCTTTGGATCTATCTCAAGTAACTGATCTTCTAACAATGCTGAATGTATAGGCAAAGCATCTTCTTGACTTAATCGATCACCAGTCAAATAAGCCATAAAATTCTCAATTACTTCTAAACCACAATTATTGTACTTTTGAGGATCTAATTCTGCTTGCGTAATATTAATTTTGTATTGTGGATTAGCTATAGAAAATGCTTCTAGTAACTTTTTATGCAGCATCTTAGGCATAAGCTCTTGCTCAGAATCCATATAAGTTATCCTGATTTCATTATCAATCTTATCAATATATCTTCAGCAGAAATATATGTGCCATCAAAAGTTACAGTATTTACTATTGTTGCACTCTTTTCTTGTTGTACGGAATCAAGTCGCAGCTTTAATATTTTATTCATTGCGGTTTGCGTGTACTTGAACCATGGGCTTGAATCTCCACGATCCGCAAAGCCAGCCCCCTCTTCCTCTTTTTTTTCTTCTTTTTCTTTCTTCTTCTCTTTTTCTTCAGGAAAGGGATTTTTTATTATTAAGCTCGCTGGAACATCTATCTTATACCACTCAGAAAATTTATCAGATAAAGTTTTTATAAACTTTATCATCTCTATTTTTAACTTCATATTACTTTTTTTTATGAAATTTAATATATTATTCTGACATGTAGCTAATAAACCGATGTAGATTTTTAAATTAGTATCTGCCTCTAAAAATTTATCTCCTGTTGGTTCCTTTCTTTTTGCTGAAGGAGGGTTAGCAATAACTTTATCTAATTGGGCTATTAACATCGGCGGGCATAATGTCGCCTCCTTATCCTTAAGTATAAGTGCTTCTAAGTTCTCTTTTATTGTTTTCGATTTTACAGCCGCTGTACGTGTCTGAGCAGGATATCCTGACGCTAAGAAGTTGTTAATTTTATCAAAACAGCGAACGGCAAGAATAATTTTATCTAAAAGAAAATCTTTCTTTACACAATTTAAATACCATTGAATTGCAAGCTTAGACACCGCGTCCAATAGCTTCTGTCCTTCACCTCTATATTGACCATAGTCAGCATTATTAGGATTAGGAAGAAACTCTGAATGCTTATCATACACAGCTCTTGTTAACTCTGTAGCACCAGATAGTGCCATAGGAAAATATTCGGTTTGAGAGTTATAATTTTTTTCACTTTCTTCAATCCATGTTGGTGCTATCTCACCTATTGCATCTTTTTTAACCATTAAATTTTCAGCTCTTACAAAGCCTTATATAGGCTATTTTTGTTTACTTCCCCTCTCTAGTTCTGCAAATACGCCTGCTATCTGAAAGAATGCCCTACCCATGGGAGAAGTAGTATAATGCCCCCCAAAAACTGGACTGCTAAAATTGTAAGATGAGATATAATTTCACAACAAAAGAAGAGAAATTATATGCCTAAAAAAGCGAAGCAATATAGTGCGACTGAAAAAACAAAAATTGTTTTAGAGGCTATAAAAGCTGAAATGACAATAGCTCAAATTAGTAGTAAATACAGAATTCACGCGACTCAAATACAAGCGTAGAAAAAGAAAGGGATAGAAAATTTAGTTAACGGTTTTCACGTTAAGCCGGCAAACGGTCATGCGTGTCAGAGATGCTAACAATCATTAATAAAGTACCAAAGCACCTAGTATTTTATTCCAAATGTTCAAAACTCAATTTATCTCCTATGATATCTATGTTGAGGCTACTATCTGCTTCAGCAGATAATAAAGATTGGTCTATGGCTTCAAAAAAAGCACTGTGGTTAGAATCAACTTTGTGTACTGCTTTTTTATGCTCCGCTTTTTTATATTCTGCCTTCTTGTGCTCCCGTAATATTGCGCCATCTAGGACCTCAATATTAGTAGGAAAAAATTGTAGAGCTTTACACTGAGCAAGTGCGACTTTTACGGCTTCATGATTACCTACATGGTCAAAACATAGCAATTTCTTTCCTGACTTACTTAAGTAAACGCTGTTTGTATAAATACGTTCGTCACTGTTTATTGTAACTTCATAAATTTCTCCTTTACCATTCTTTATTAGCTTCACACCATTATTTTGCTTTTTGCTTGTAGTTATACCTTTGCCTATAGCATTTTTGAATATTTCTAAATTTCTGTCACTTATCTTTAAACCTGGCTTAATCATGCCATATAAATTCGGAGTTATTTGTATTACCTCTCCTGAAGCATCTGCTATTATGGTATCGTTATCAACCTCCCAAGCTGGAATCTCTTCTTTCTGAGATTGTGGGGATAATGATGCTTGATACGCTTTGCTTTTTTCTAGACGAAAATATTTTTGAATATGCTTCCAAGTAACCCGCGGGTTATCCCAATTGGAGGATGTGATCGCTGCCTCTATTTCTTCGATGCTAACAGAGGGCTCTGACTTAACAAAAGCTTGCACTGGCTTAGGTTCTGGCTCAGAAGGTTGTATAATTTTTTCTGCTTCAAAGACTTTTTTTGCGTTATTGAGGGCATTAGCAAATCCCTGCCTGCTTTCGGGTGGCAGAGCCCCTAAGAGCTCTTCTGCTTCTATAAATTTACCGTTTTCTATTAAATCACAGAAATTAAATAATAGGTTAAAATCGGCCGTCCATTTTATAAGTAACCAAAACGGTATAGAACACGATTCTTCTAGTGTTTCCTGTAACTTTATTTGTAAAAGCTTCATGCCTTCTTCAACTTCTGAATTTTTTGACCAGCCGTTCTCTACAGAGATGCGGTAGAATTTGCTTGCTAAATCAATAAATTTTAACGCCTTATCTTTATCCTTATTAAAAATAAAAAGCTCATAACTTAAAAAGTAATACACATCAGATATATTGTTAGAAATTTCTTTATCCTTCTTGTAGCGCTCGCCATATCTCTTTAAAAACTGTAGTAGCTCGTCGCTATTATTTATTAAATCAGCCCCTTTAACTACTTCAGCCAATCTTCCAAACATCCACTTCTTAGCATTCTCGTGCTCGGGCGTCCTCAATTTTGACGAAGTAATAAAAGTGCATGTCTCCTTGATAAAGCTGAAGAAATGTTTTTCATTGCCAGTAAGCATCCATTTTATATGCTCTGTAGCACATCGTGGAAATTGCTTTGAGTATTTCTCGTACTGAATACTGTGTTCTATAAAATCACCCACTTTTGGGTCCTTTGCATAAACTATTGGAGGCTGACCAGATTTGTTATTTGGCAATTTAGGATACATTTGGTGATACAATTTTTTTTGTAGATCAAGAACATACTGTTTAGTCTGTAAAGATTTTACCTTTGGGCTTACAGCTAGTTTTGAAATATAATGCAGCACCGTGTTTCCATCATCGTCTAATATTGCATCAGTCTTTATTACTTCTTTTTGCAAGATTAAGTCTGCTATATCCACTGATTGATAAACCAGAGCATTCCTTAGTACTCCAGCCCAATCAGCAGGGGTAAAACCAGAATGATGGATTAGGTCTTCACTATTTAATATCGTTCTTACTATTTCAAGACTCTCACTACATTTTACTTTTACTAGTTCTAATAAAAAAGTTTTATACATGGAACCTTTGCTAAGCACACCTGTTTTGGTGATCTCCATCATAAATTTTTTTCTTGCGGCAAGAGATTTACAGAATTGGATAGCAGATAAGACCATTTCTACAAGATGCGGGGGATCTTCCCGAAAGGTTTCTTCGTAACCCGCAAGTGCTTTCTCTAAATGTCTACTCCTTTGTGCTGAATAATGATCTTCAAATTTTTCTTTTGCCATAAGTATTAATATTTACTGATGGGGATTATATACTTTATAAAGCTGGTCAGAGTCAACTATATTTAAAACTCAGAACCCCTATAAGTCCTTTTAATGATCTGGCGATTCTATCAATTTTATAGACAACTACGATATCGCCCTCTCTAAGTAATTCAATCATTGCTTTTAGCTGGGTTCGATTATTATCTTTACCGCTAACTGATTCGCTAAATATTTTCTGACACCCTGCTTTTTCCAATGCTTCTTTTTGCAGTTCAATATCCTGAGTTATACTTTGTAAAGGAATTAAAAAATCGCCGTGTAGATTTAAGATCATTACGCAAAAATATTTATACATCATCAGCTACAGGACGAGCTTTTCTTTCAATTATGGGAGCAGTATCGCAGATGGAACTGGAGATTAAAGCTGAACGTGCAGAAGCAGGACGAGCTGCAGCTAAAGCTAGAGGAAAATCCGGTGGTCGTCCTAGAACTGATTCTGATAAACTGGAACAAGCAAAAATTCTTTATCAAAATTCTGACAAATCTTCCACTGAAATATGTAAGATATTTGGTTTTTCGCGAAGAACATTGTTTACTTATATGCAAAAAATTAAAAGCTAAACCTTAACGTAGTTCCCTGCACTTTCCCGCAAACTACCCCATAATACCTGATAAGGTGAAGTATGATGATGAGCTGGATTTATATAAAAACTAGCATAGTACTACTGTAAGCAATATAAAATCCTTTAAACATATTTATTTTATATTATGGAAAATAAAGTTTTTAATATCAAGTTCCTTAATTCTTGCCGCCCTGCTTTTGATTGCAGCTTGTGCTACTGCAACTGGAACAGTAGTAATTAATCTTAGGTCAAAAGGGACTGGAATGATATAATCAGGACCGAAAGCTTTTCTACTGCTATTATAAGCACGTTAAACCTCTCCTGGGACCGGTTTTCTAGCTAATTCCGCTAAGGGCATAACACGTAGCTCTAACATCAAGTGCTCCTCAGCAAAGCGAAAACTTTTTAAGTTTTCGCTAAGTTATAAATATAATCTAGGTTTACTTACTTAGATTTAGTAGCCCCATCAAGGGCAGCACCTAAGATATCCCCAAGACTTGCGCCGCTATCTGTTGAACCATATTCTTTTATAGCTTTTTGACGTTCTTCAATTTCTAAAGCTTTAATAGAAAGACCTATTTTTTTAGCAGATATAGATATTATTTTTGCATCCACCCTATCACCTTTTGCGAATCTTTCTGGTTTTTGGTCGTATTTTTCCGCGGATAAGTCAACTTTTTTTATGGTACCGACAGCTTTACCATCAATATCAACTTCGATTCCATCATCTTTTACCTCAGTTACAACACAGGTTACAACCATATTTTTCTTAAATTCTTCTGCCGTGTTACCTTCGTTTGAATTTTCAGACAGTTGTTTAATACCGAGTGCTACTCTATCTTTATCAATATCAATACTGAGTACTTTACATTCAACCTCATCACCTTTTTTGAATCTTTTTAAGGCTTCTGACCCGTTTTCATCCCAGCTAATATCAGATTCATGAATCATTCCATCTGTATTAACATCAATAGCTACGAACATCCCAAAATCCGTAATATTTCTAATAGGAGCTTTAATTACACTACCTACTGGATATTTCTCGGCAAATTTTACTAGAGGATTATCCTGACATTTTTTAATACTTAAGGAAATCCTATGTTTATCAGTATCTACATCTAAAATAATAAACTCGACTTCTTGACCAATAGTTAATAATTTTTTAGGGTTTTGATTTGTTTTACCCCAAGCAATTTCTGAAGAATGTACCAAACCTTCTATACCGTCTTTTAACTCAATAAAAGCACCATAATCAGCGATATTTGTAACTTTTCCCTTCATCACCTTATTGACAGGGAATTCCTCCTTAATATTCTGCCAAGGGTTAGTATCTAGCTGTTTCATGCCTAAAGAAATTCTTTTGGTATCTTCATTATATTTAATAACTACTACTTTAATTTCTTGACCAAATTTCAGCACTTCTGAAGGGTGGTTAATTCTACCCCATGAAATATCAGTAACGTGTAATAACCCGTCCACACTACCAAGGTCAACAAAAGCACCGTAATCGGTAATATTTTTTACTACTCCTGTTAGGATCATGCCCTCTTTGATCTGTGATAGCATTTCATCTCTAGCTTCTGATCTTGACTCTTCAAGTATAGCTCTTCTTGAAACAACAATGTTACCAAGCTTTTTATCCATCTTTAAAATTTGAAAAGGCTGTTCAATATTCATAATTGAGGTAGGATCTTTTATCGGCCTTACATCCACTTGACTTCCAGGTAAGAAAGCTACTACTCCTTTTAGGTCAACAGTAAACCCTCCTTTTACTCTGCCAAAAATAACTCCCATAACATTTTGTTGCTTTTCAAATAGCTCTTCGAGCATAACCCAGGATTCTTCCCTAATAGCTTTTTCGCGGCTTAACAGAGTTCCTCTTCTACCTTCGACTTTTTCAACAAACACATCAACTATATCGCCTACTTTTGGCAATTCCTGCTTCATTCCTGTTTGAAATTCTGCTACCGGTATTCTTCCTTCATTTTTAAGACCGACATCAACAACTATAACGTCCAAATTAGTTTCTACTACCTGCCCTTTAACTACCATACCTTCTTTTACATGGCTGGTATTAACGCTTTCTAACAGATGGGCAAAATCTTCATTATTTGGGGTAATATCGCTTAACTGAGGAATAAATCTTTTCTTTTTTAACATAAATACTATAGTTTATACACATCTAAATCGTACCAAAATTTAGTGTAAATTTTGAGGTTAACAAACAAGCTATATCCCGGTGGTACTAAAGCTGATAAGATATTAGCTTAACTCTATATAATTTTTAATGTTGGCTATTACTTGATCTTGGTTCATATGGCTAGTGTCAATAACAAAGGCATCTGAAGCAATCGCGAGAGGATCAGCTATACGCGTACTGTCCCGTAAGTCTCGCTCTTTAAGTAACTGCAAAACATCCTTTAGTGTACATTTTTTTCCTTCTTCATGCAACTGCTTATATCTTCTTTCTGCTCTTTTATTGATATCGGCAGTAATAAAAATTTTTAAATCAGCATCTTTAGCTATTACGGTGCCTATATCCCTTCCCTCCATTAAAATTCTTGGATATGTTTCAATCATTAGAATTAGGTATTTATTTATATTGACACGGACTTCAGGAATAGTAGAAATCTGAGACGTATAATTCCCTATATTTTCTTGATTCAAATCTACTCCTCTTGTAAGCTCAATTAGATTATCAGTTTTTGAAAGTTCTATTATTTTTTTTAGGTCTGTAACATCGATATTGTTAATCATACATAAATAAGCAAGGCTTCTATAAACAATGCCAGATTGGACATACTTTAAGTTAAATTCAGAAGCAAGCATTTTCCCTATCGAACCCTTTCCTGATGCTGATGGCCCATCTAAAGCTATAATAAAACGAGTATCTGAGTTGTATGCTTTTTCTTTTAAGTTTTTCATTTATTGTTTATAATTAATCTCTAGCTAATTTCTAACTTGCCGATAGTTTTTATTTCATTTTAAATTAAATTTCAAATTAAAATCTTGAAATTCAAAAAAAATCGGGGTAAATAAGTGTATCAGATTGGAAAGTTCTTTGGGCGGTTAGCTCAGTTGGTTAGAGCATTACGTTGACATCGTAAAGGTCGGAAGTTCGAGTCTTCTACCGCCCACCATTCTTTCTATAGTCTATTTTTATTCCTAGATATTGAAGCAATTTGAGGGAAATTAATTTTTCTATAACCTTACATACTTCTTAAGACTAAGACAGTTATTAAGCAGTCCTTCCCTTTTATTTATTTTAAGTGACTCCCTACCCTTATAAAGAAGAGTCACTTGTTTTTATATAGTTTAATTTTTAAGCAGCTTTATCTTTTATTAAAGATTTTATCAAAGTATTAACTGCATTTTGATGCTCCGTATTTTCAATTTTCATAAAATTACGGGAAACTTCGATACACATACGTTGGTGCTGAGTAACAGTTGTTTCGTTATTATCTGTTTCAAGTCCTTCATAAAAATATGATATATTTTTATCAAGAGCCTTTGATATCAAAACTAGCCTTCCTACAGAAATCCTGTTATTCCCTTTTTCATATTTTTGTAACTGTTGATGAGTTACGCCAATAACTTTTGATAATTGCTGACGAGATAATCCTTTTGCTAGTCTTAAAGAATAGATTTTATTACCTATAAATTTATCAATTTCTTCTATGTAATCATTTTTACGAGCCATTTTCACCTCTATTAGTCTCTAGTATATTTAGTCAAGTACTATATTGTATTAGTTAATAATATTTATACTATCTACAATATTTAAACAATTAGTAGAATTACCACAAGGCTTATCTAATTGCAAGAATTTATTTAATATTTTTTAAGAATTAAGAAATAATATGTTTTAATAAATTATCTTTTTGCTAAGCTCTTATTTAACCAACTAATACTGTTGTTAAAATAATATTTATTTTATAATTTATTAACTTTATTTAGTATATATATTTATAATAGATTTCCATAAATTATCTTGTTTTCCTGTTTATCTAACGGCTGCTTAACTTTAATTTAATAAGCAATTGAAAAACTTGAATAAACCATATATATCTAAGTCAACATTTTATAATTGGGTCGAACAAAAGATATTATAAATGAAAAGAGTTATTACTAATTTATACCAAGCTATAGTTAAAATGATTGATCATGATGGGATTGAACATTCGGGCTATATGTCGTTCATGGTATTACTTTCAATTTTCCCCTTTTTTATTTTTATTCTCGCTTTTACAGGTTTTTTTGGAGCTTCAGAACTAGGAGAAAAATTTATTCAGCTTGCTCTTGAAAATATGCCAGAACAATCAATTGACTCGATTAGAAATAGAGTTAAAGAACTTATGACTAGTCCTCCTCAAGGCTTGCTTACTCTTGCGATTATAGGAAGTATATGGACCTCTTCATCATTTGTAGAATGCCTTAGAACCATATTAAATCGTGTTTATGAAATTAAATCACCACCAAATTATTTTTTCAGAAGAATGTTAAGCATTGCTCAATTCTTGGTTATAAGTACCATGATATCTCTTGCTATGTTACTCCTTATTATAATTCCTATTGGATTACAAAAACTTCCTAGTTTCATGAATATGATAGAGGATTATAAAACGATATTAAATTTTTCTAGGTATTTTTTGATATTTTTATCTCTATTTATAACTGTATGTTCTCTATATTATCTTATCCCGAATATAAAACTTAAATTTTCAGAAGTTATACCAGGAGCCTTTTTAACTGTATTATTTTGGATATTAAGTGGATATTTGTTATCGACCTACATAGTATATTATAACCAATTAAACATAATCTACGGTTCTCTAGGAAGTATTATAGTTACTCTAATTTTCTTTTATATAGTTAACATGATTTTTATCCTAGGAGCAGAATTCAATTACCTTATGAGGCACACTCCTCATGATAATTCAGAAAATAATAGGAAATTAAAAAATTAAGTATTTCTAAAATAGCTAATTATATGTATATTGAACTAGGTTATAACACAGGGATGTAAATGTATAATTATCAAGCTGCTTTTGAGAAACAAGTTAATCAAATAAAGGCAGAAGGCAGATATAGAAATTTCATAGGCTTACAAAGAAAAGCCGGAGAGTTCCCAAAAGCTACCTGGGGCAAAGATAAAAGAAAAAACGTTATAATGTGGTGTATAAATGATTACCTGGGAATGAGTCAGCATCCTACTGTTTTGCAAGCAGCAGCTCAAGCTCTCCTCGTTAATGGAGTAGGTTCCGGGGGGACTAGAAACATTGGAGGTAATAATTATTCTATTGAAGAATTGGAAAATGAAATCGCCGATCTTCACAGTAAAGACTCTGCGCTAGTATTTACTTCTGGATATGTTTCTAATGACGCTACACTCACCTCACTTGCAAAGATCATACCTGATTTGATTTTCTTCTCCGATGAACTTAACCATGCTTCTATGGTAGCAGGGATTAAAAATTCTAGATGTGAGAAGCATATATACAAACACTTAGATATGATTCACTTAGAAGGCCTTCTTGAAAAAGTTGATGTTAAAAAACCTAAGATTATTGTCTTTGAATCTGCTTATTCCATGGATGGTCAAATATCTCCTATAAAAGATATCTGCTTTCTGGCCCAGAAATATAATGCTATGACTTATATCGATGAAGTTCATAGTGTAGGACTTTATGGTAAAGGTGGAGCCGGTATTGCTAATATGCTGGGATTTGAAAGGGAAATAGATATTATTCAAGGAACCTTCGCTAAAGCTTATGGGGTTATTGGTGGATATATAACAGGAAATAAAAATATGATAGATGCCATTAGGTCAACTGCTAGCGGTTTTATTTTCACTACATCTCTTCCTCCTGTAATCACTGCTGCAGCAAAAGCTAGTATTATCCATCTAAAAAATTCAGAGGAGGAAAGAACAAAACATCAAGAAGTGGTAGCTAAAGTAAAAGAATCCTTTACAGAGGCAGGTATTAATTTTTATCGTAATAAAAGTCATATTGTCCCTATAGTAATCGGTGATCCCGAAAAAACTAGGCTAGCTTCCCAATTGCTAATTGATAGACACAATATTTTTGTCCAGCACATAAATTTTCCAACAGTTCCTCGAGGTACAGAACGTCTTAGGATAACTCCTACCCCTGCCCATACCGATCAAATGATTGAGCAGTTAACCCTAGCCTTAGTTGATGTGTTTAATGAACTTGGGATTAAATTAGAGTTTGAAGAAGCCGCTTAAATCAAGAGAGGTTCGTATATGATTGATTTTCCCAATATAAACCCTGTGATATTTTCTGTAGGCCCTTTCTCAGTTTCATGGTATTCACTCTCATATGTTTTTGGTGTATTGCTTGGATGGTATTATGCAAATAAATTGATAGTTTTATATCCTATTGGCATTACCAAAAAACATACTGAAGATTTCATAAGCTGGGCAATTATTGCGATTATTATTGGGGGAAGACTGGGGCATGTTTTATTATATGATCCAGCAAAATATTTAGCTAATCCGATTGAGATTATAAAAACCTATGAAGGCGGTATGTCTTTTCATGGAGGAATATTTGGTTTAGGTATAGCTGCATATTTATATTGTAGAAAAAATCATATTATATTTCTTTCTTTTTCCGACATTTTAGCAATTGTAGCACCGATTGGACTTTTCTTAGGCAGAATAGCCAATTTTATAAATGCAGAACTATATGGTCGGCCAACTAATGTCCCTTGGTCAGTAATTTTTCCATATAGCAACGGTTTACCAAGACATCCTAGTCAACTATACGAAGCCTTGTTAGAAGGATTGGTTTTATTTTGTATAATGCTGGGTTTTACTTATAAAAGTAGATCTCTCCAACACCCAGGAAAAATGTCAGGAATATTTCTAATTTTTTATGGTATTTTTAGAGTTTTCGTGGAATTTTTTAAAGAGCCAGATATTAAAATTGGTTTTATTTTTAAATATTTTACCTTAGGACAAATATTATGTATCCCTATGATTCTACTAGGGGCTTATTTATTGAATTCTAGCACTAAAAATAGCATAAAAAATGGCAATAGATTCAAAAATAAGATCAATAATTAAAGAGTTAGGCTATATCAAAATCGATGATATGATGAGAGAAGTATTATCAATTAATCCTAGCTCATACTATAGATCTCAAACCTCAATTGGTGCAGATGGCGATTTCATTACTGCACCAGAAATTTCTCAACTTTTTGGTGAAACTATCGGATTTTGGTTGATTAGCAAATGGCAGCAATTAGGTTGTCCCAAGGAGTTTGCTCTTATTGAACTTGGACCTGGAATGGGAATATTAATGCGTGATTTAATGCGAGTAGTTAAATTAGTACCAGAATTTACCCAAGCAGTTAAAATTTTTCTCTATGAAATAAACAATAATTTCATAAAAAAACAAGAAGCTAATCTTTCTTTTACTAATTCAAAGGTAATATGGATTAATAATCTTAATGAGCTTCCACCCATCCCTTGTATTATTATTAGTAACGAGTTTTTTGACGCCTTACCTATTAAACAGTATATAAAAATTCGTCAAACATGGTATGAAGCGGTTATAATATGTGATCCACTAGATAATAGACTTAAACTTGATAAGATAGAATTAAATAAAGCTTTAACACAGCAATTAAATATTGATCACAAAAACGCCCACGACGGAGCAATATTAGAAGAATCAGCTGAAGCATTGGAAATAATCCGTAAAATAACAGCTCATCTCCGAAAGGTCACTGGTGTCTGTTTAGTTATAGATTACGGTTATAATATTGAGCCAGCAGAGCGAAATAGAAATCAATATAATTCAACTCTTCAGGCAATAAAAAATCATCAATATCAGCCAATCTTTGAATCTCTTGGAAAATCTGATCTAAGTGCTCATGTGGATTTTAATGCTCTTAGAAATGCTGTCCTACAAAAAGGAATCAAAAATATTGTTATTTCTTCTCAGCAAGATTTTTTAGTAAATTGGGGTATAGTTATTCGCCAACAATTATTGAAAAGCACATCTTCTAAAGAAGATGCAGGTATTCTAGATGCACAACTTCATAGGCTTATTGCAAAAGAACAAATGGGGAAAATATTCAAAGTTATGGAATATAGCTACTTTAGGTAAATTAAATCACAATTGTAAAATAAGTTTATCTACTCTGTAAGTTATTACTTTCTATATTAGAAATAATTTAATTGGCTATGTTATGTTTTCTTTCCCAGGTTAAGTAGAAGAATAGACCTCCCAGTAAAGCTGAAATTATAAAAAACATAAAAACTGCACTCCATCCCCAATTGTCAGAAATTATCCCTACACAAACACCGGAAATTCCTGAACCAACATACCCCATTGTTCCTACTAGCCCGTTTGCTGTTCCGATTGCTTTTTTAGAAGCAAAATCCGCAGATGCAACCCCTGCTAATATCTGGGGACCGTAAACAAAACACCCCATCAAAATCATCATTAATCCGTTTAAAATTACATACTCTGGTGGTAATTGCCAAAATATCCAAAGTGTACAAGCAAGTGAAAGCATAAACACCATTCCGACGGGACCACGCTGACCATGAAATATTTTATCGGATATCCACCCTGCAGAAACTCCACCTAATAATCCAGCAAGTTCATAAGCCGCAACATGCCATCCAGCTTCATCAATTGCCATATCCTTAAATTCCTTTAAAAATAACGGCGCCCAAAATATAACCCCTAATCTTACAATATACAGGCACATATTAGCCAAACAGATGTACCACATATTTATATTAAAAAACACTTTCCTAATAATTTCTGCAGTGGTTAAATTATCTTCTTCTTTATTCTCTTTATTAGTTTCCTGGGCTTTGTATAACTCTACCGGCGGAAAACCCAATTCTTTGGGTGACTCTCTTAACCTGTTAAATAAGATATAAGCAACTATAATAGCAATTATAGCCGGGATAAAAAATGCTGTCCTCCAGCCAAAATCAGCAACCAAATAACCGGTAAATACTAAAGTAATAGCTCCCCCCACTTGATGAGAAGTAGCACCATAAGCCCATTTCGTTCCCAGTTCTTTCGGTGCAAACCAGTGAGTTAACATCCTAGCTACTGGCGGCCATCCCATAGATTGAAACCAATTATTAATAACCCACAATATACTAAGGAATATTAAACTTTCCGAAAACCCTAAAAAAAATGTAGTTAATCCAGAACAGAATAAGCCTATCGGCATAAAATATCTTGAGTTTGATTTATCACTAAAATATCCATTAATAAATTTGCCGATTCCATAAATTACAGAAGCAACGGTTAACACTACTCCTAACTCGGTTTTTGTATAACCAAATTCTTCCATAAAAGCCGGCATAATCATCGAAAAATTTTGTCGGCATAAGTAGAACGTAGCATACCCTAGAATAACTGAAAGCAATATCCGTACTCTCCACTTATTATATATTTTTCGTTCTTTTTCTGTAAGAAAAAAACCTGTAAGGTATTGATTTTCAGATATTATAGCTGCATTATTTTCAGTTTTTAGCATTCCTTGCTTTAATAATATTTAATTACCCGGCAATAATAGTAAAAATAAAACTTATAATCAAGATATAATCTTTTATTACTTATGCGGAATGGGTATTGCTATTTACCTGGATAACCGTCTAATACAGCGTTAAGAATAGAAGTATTTACTATATCTAATTCAAAAAATATTTTCTGCTTAGACAATGTATTTTGATCGATTAATTTATAAATTTTATCCACCTCTATCCCCCTAGATTTAGATATTGACAAAACCTGCAAAATTGCTTCTCCCTTTTTAATAAAGGGATCATATAGGCTTGCAGAAGAGGTTATCATAGTTATATCTGCATGATTTAGTTGCTTATCATAATTATGAGTCAACACTTTTTTAAAATCGTTATTATATATTGCTACACCGCACTGAGCATCAGCCTGTATATTGGGTCTAGGCCTAAAATATCTTGTATCTTGCAGGTATTGTGCTACTAAATAAGATCCCCTAATCCTCCTCTCTTTATCTATAATTAAGCTCCCTTTCGTTTTTTCTGGCCAGAAAGTTTTACCGATTAAATTGATAGCTAAAGTGTACATGCCAATAGCTAGAAAACAGAAAAAATAAAGAAATAAGCTAAGTAGTAGATTTTTCATTATATTAAACCAGCTTTATAAATTATAAATTCAATTAGTTTAATAAATAAAAGCGGAGAGACTATTCCTCCAAAACCACATAGCAAAATTATCCTCCATAAATAGGTTGTATCTTGTACATTTTTTAAATTACATGAAAGTAGTGGTAAAAGGGCAGGTATTATTAATCCATTAAAAATAACAGAAGCAAGTAGTACGCTATCTATCGATTGGAATTGCATAATATTTAATTTTGATAGAGAGGGAAAAGCTGTAATAAATAATGCCGGGACAATAATAAAATATTTAGCTAAATCAGAGGCTATAGAGTAAACAGTTATTGCTCCTTTTCGTACCGTAATTTTTTTACATTCATTTCTTAATTCAATAATACCAAGTAAATTGTGATGTTTTGCAACAATATTACCTGCTAATATTGAGTGCACATACCCTCTATCCTCAAACGTGTAACCTATATCAGCTTGTGCCAAAGCCAAGGCATCATTTAATCCATCTCCACACATACCTACAATAAATCCTTGTTCTTGAAAAGACCTGATTAACTCAAGTTTTTTTTCCGGTGTGCAATCAGCATAAAAATTTTTTATACCAAGATTTTTTGCGATATAAGAAGCAGTAATAGCATTATCTCCCGTAACCATTATTGTGTTAATCCCTGCGTTCTCAATACTGCGTATTTGTTTTGCAACCCCTTTTCTAAAGCTATCATGCAAATTTATGATACCTATTATCTTTTTATTAACAGTTAGTATTAAAGGAGTTCCGTGGGCTTTTGCTACTTCTTTAACTATATTTTGCACTTCTTGAGGAAAAGATTCTACAGTTTTTCCAAGATATTTTGCTATTGCCTGCATGCTACCTTTTCTAATTTCTATATTATTATAGTTGCATCCACTAATAGAATTTGAGGCAGAGAAAGGCAAATAGTGGTATAATTTTAAATTTATTTTTGAGTCTAAATCTTTGTAATTTTTTATAGCAAAAGCTTTTATGTTCTTTCCTTCCTCGGTATTATCATTTACAGAGGATAGATATAAATATCTAAAATAATCTTTTTCATCGGTTTTTGAAGTTAATTTGAAGTTAACCATTTTCCTTTGCCCAAGGGTTAAAGTACCAGTTTTGTCAAGTAATACGATATCAAGATCCACCGCATTATCAAAAGCTATTTGATCTTGAACTATTATATTACGTGCAGCAAGTTTTACTACTCCATTATAAATAATCACTCTTTGTAAGGTAGAAATTGTGGTAGGAAGCAGTACCACCATTAGAGCAATAAGATAAATAACCGGTATTTCTACACCGGAATAACTAGCTATTACCCATATAACAAAAACTACGTTAGCAAATAGTATGGATAACCCTATCATTAACTTTTGCAAAGCGATCTCAGAAGGTATGGGTTGCCTATTTATGTTCCGAAGTAATCTACCTACCCTAGTAAAGAAGGACTTATTACTAGCAAAACTGACTTTCATTACAATCCAATCCTCTCCTTCTACTATACTACCTGCTATCAAGATGTTGTCTTTAATTGGACTTTTCAATTTATGCTCTAAAGAACCGGTTATATCAGTCTCATTAACATAACTCATACCTTTTATGACTTCACCATCAAAAGGCACTTCATCACCGCTGTGTAACAAAATTAAATTGCCGGATTTTATAGAACTTTTTTTCACTTTTTGATAATCATCAATATTATCGAGTGAATTAAGTTTTTTAATTAACGCATGGTTGTTAGTAATTTTTTCGGAGATAAACTTAAATTTTTTCCTACTATAAGCAAATTCCATAAACATAGAAAAAAACATAGTCATCCATAGCCAGAAAGTTATCTGGCCATAAAGAAGTGCTTTATCATTATGGGAAGATATTTGTTGTAAGAATATAATAAAAGCAGAGCAAGAAAGAATTAAAAGGAGTAAAGATAAAGGATTTTTTATATAGGAAATTAACCCTATAAAACCAAAACCTTTTCTAATTATAGATTGCTCAGATCGTTGCATTTAGCCATCTTTTTTATCATTAAGCTTAAAATGTTTATGCAGTAATTTAATAGCCTTTTCCGTATCCTGATCTTCCAAAACAACGGTAAATCTGGTTTCTGTTAAATCAATTCCTTTTACCTTTATTTCTTGATTGCTTAATAAGTTAATAATATTGAAACAGATACCGCTATCATTTTTTATACCATATCCCACGGCCGTTACTGTAGAAATGTTTGATTTTATATCATAATTTAATATTTTAGAGAGGCTTTTTAAATTATCTAAAGTAGCTTGAAATTTATTTTTATCAGCTAGGTTCGCTATCAAATTTATCTTATTATGGTCGTAAATCTCTATTTTATCTACAATTAAGCCTTCTTCGGTAAATTTGTCATTTACTTCAGAAAACCTATCTGGGGCGCAGGTAATATCAATCTGTATAATATTCTTGTTTGAAGTTATTGCAGTAATTAATCTTTTTTCCATTTTAGATACCGTATCAAAATTTTTTGAGGTAATTAATGTTCCCAGATTATCATCAAAAGACGATAATATTTTCATGTCGAATTTATACCTAGCAGCGGCAAGAGCTGCTCTTGGATGCAAAACTTTTGCTCCGCAGCTACTTAAGGTGAGCATTTGCTCGCATGTTATATAATCAATTTTAGTAGCATCGTGAACTACTCTCGGATCAGCACTAAATACACCTATTACGTCTGTGTAAATATCTGCTCTATCTGCTCCAATTGCTGCTGCGATTAATGCTGCCGTTGTATCAGACCCGCCTTTACCAAGAGTTGTAAGCTGCTTTTTGTCAGTCACTCCCTGAAAACCGGTAATAACCGGAATAATTCTTTCTGCTAACAAATCATGAATAAAGTCAGAATTGATAGATTCTACCTGAGCATTAGCAAAAACGTCATCTGTTAAAATAGGTATTTGCCATCCTTGTAAAGAGCAAGCCTTTAACCCTAATCTTTGTAATTCAAGAGCAACTAGTCCAGAAGTTAAAATTTCACCGCTACCTACGACAGCATCGTACTCCTGCATATGTTCATATGTATTTAATTGCGATACCTCACTGCACTTAGCAATCAAAGAGTTAGTGACCCCAGCCATAGCGGAAACAACTATTACCAATTTATGACCCGCGTCATATTCTTTTAAAATGATTTTTGCTATCGTTTGAATCCTTATGGTATCAGCAACTGAGGTGCCGCCAAATTTTTGGACAATTAAAGCCATAAATACTGCTTATAGGTATCAGTTATATTTTAATCGTTGAACATTCTATCAGTTTGCAGTAATCTTTTGAAGCACAATTTATTAATTAAGCTTCTTTCTTGTACCTTGTAAAGTGCTATGAATAAAGAATCATCAATAGACCAGAACGAATTATACAAATTTAATAAGACTTCCAATGAATGGTGGGATCAATCCGGGGAATTCAAGATTTTGCATCAAATCAGTCCTATTAGATTACAATATATTAATGATAAAATTACCGAGCATTTTAATATTACAGGAAATGATGATTTAAACCCTTTAAAAAATCTGAATATAATCGATGTAGGCTGCGGGGGTGGATTAGTAAGCGTACCTATTTGCAAGTTAGGGGCTAGGGTTACAGCTATTGACGCAAATTCCTACAATATAAAAGCGTTATCAGAATATACAAAAAATAATAATTTGACTATAAACACAATAAATACCACTGTTGAAGAGTATATTAGTAATTTTCCCGATCAGTTATATGATGTTGTGTTATGTTTAGAAGTCCTAGAACACGTATCAAATCAAAGGGCATTTATCCAGAATTTACTAAAGTTATTAAAACCAGCTGGCATTCTTATCCTCTCAACTATTAACCGTACTATAAAATCTTATGCCCAAACAATAATTGCTGCCGAGTATATACTAAAATGGGTTCCTATCAATACTCACAATTACTCCAAGTTTTTAAAACCTTCAGAATTGTGCAAGATACTTAAAGCGAATAATTTTCACCTTAAAAACCTTACCGGTTTAAAATTCGATATTCTGACTGATACGTGGTATTTATCGGATAATGTTGACGTTAATTATTTTGCTTGCGCTATAAAAAATTCTTAATCAAGCTAACTGCCAATAAAAGCTTAACTCTCTTGCTTGTTAAAATAAATTTATATACAATCATTGGACTGCTAATAATAGATTAAGGATATTCGTGTGAAGAAATTTTTAAAATACTCAGGCTTACTGCTTATTTGTTGTCTTGTTTTATTGCTAATAATTCCACTTTTTATCCCCCTAGATAAATACAAAGTAATAGCTTCTCAAAAAATAAAAGAAACAATAAGAAGAGAATTAGAAATAAACGGGACGATAAGCTTATCCTTATTACCAAATCCAGAAATTAAACTTAAAGATGTAAAACTTTCATCAGTACCTGGAGCGAAATACCCTTGCCTATTTGAAGCAAAAGAAGTAACAGCATCTGTATATTTATTCTCTTTACTTACTGGAAATATAGTAATCTCAGAAGTAGAAGTTAATCAACCCGTAATTAATCTTGAACAGCTAGCAAATGGTTCTACTTCTTGGGATTTTTCAAAATCAGTATCTTCTGAAGCAAACTCTAACAGGGAATCTTCAAAAATTGAAGACAAAAGTGAATTATACATACACTCTTTTAAGATTCTAGAAGCTAAAATAAATTATATCAAAGAAATTAATACAGGCTCCGAGCTAAAAGTTTTTGAAATTGATAATCTACAAATCAAAAACTTCCGTGGACCTAATAACTTAACCTGTGAATTTTACTCTACTAACAAGGATTATAATATCAAAGGTGATATCAAAGGGAATAACGAAACTATAACTTTAAAAGCAAGTGTAAATTTCTTAAAAGAAGAAATTAACCTATCGGGGAATTTTGACCCTAAAACTGCAAATTTTATCGGTAAATTACAGTTAGAAGGAAATGCTAAAAATCTTAAAAATTTTATACCAGGCCTTAATATTGACGATAACGTAAAACACAAAGTTGCTTTAAATATTAACGCCGATAAAAAGTTAGTAAAAGTTACTAATATTGATATTAATTTTGGAGAATTAATTGCTAAAGGTAGCTCTAACTATAATATTGAAAAAAACGAGGCGGATTTAACTCTAAAACTAAATCCTGGTGATGCAGATATTATTTTTTCTACTCTTGCTAGAGCGGATAAAGGCTTACATACAAAAATATATATAAAAGCTCCTGCACTTGAACCTATAATTAGCGCATTAAAAATTACCGCTAAAGATTTACCAACTTCAATAATTAGCCAACCTTTTTCTTTCTCAACAAATTTATCGTATTTGGATCAACAATTACTTTTACGAGACATAAATCTAACTGTGGATAAAGCTAACTTAAGCGGTAGCTTCACTCTAAGGAACTGGAATAAGGATTTAAACATTGGTTATGATATAAATACTAATCATCTCAAGACTTTTAGCAACTTATTTGCTATAGATTTGCCTATTAATATTAGTGATCTGCAAATTAAAGGAGAAACTACCAAAATAAAAGATACGTTTAAAACTGATAATATAATAATAGCAGCAAAAACTACTAATATTATTAAAGGAGATATTATTCTAAAAGATAATATAAAACCATATTTAACTTTAGTAAGTTCCGGAAACAATTTAGGACAAACCCTAAGGCAATTACAAAAGTCTACTCCTAATTCAGGGTTAGGAAATTATTTTTTATCTGCAAAAGTTGAAGGAGACTTTAAAAAACTTATTGAAGTATCGTTAGATAAATCTACTTTTTCTTTAAATAATACTCCTCTTAATATTAATGGTTTACTGAGTTTAAATTTATCTAATGTTAAACCAAAAATCTTATTAAATTTAAAAATGTCTACCTTAGATTTAGAAGGCATAATTAACGGCAATATTTCCTCTTCTCCTAGTAACCCAAATGCTAAAAACGAGCCCTCATTTAACACGTCTCCCTGGTCGAAGAGCAAAATAGATTTATCATTTTTCAATAAAATGGATGGTGATGCTACAATAACAATTCAGAAAGTTATTAAAGGAGAACTAGTATTTGATAGTATAAAAACAGTTATGAAATTAACCGACGGAATTTTACATTTAAAATCTTTAAGCGGAAATTTATATGGGGGCCATTTAGAAGCCTCAGGCCAGGTTGCGTCTGAGCCATCCCAACCGGTAAGTTTTAAAGCAAATTTAAAAGGAGCTCACCTAAAGAATATGATCCATACCGGAAGAAGAATTAAAGTTACTGAAGGCAAAGTTAATTTTGATACCGATTTAAAAACCAGCGGTCAAACTGAATACCAGTATGTAAGCAATTTGTTTGGTAGTGCTAAACTAACAGCCGTTAATGGTAAAGTTAGCGGATTTGATTTACAGAAAATCCTTAATAACTTAAAAAACATCAAGAACCTCGAAAATTTTTTAAACGGTCTGGATTATTCATTCTCCGGTGGGAAAACCGCTTTTAACCAGTTAGAAATTTATACTAATATAAAATCCGGAATTGCTAACATTACTAAATGCAATTTAGACGCCCCTTCTGTAAATATGTCCGCTACCGGAAGTGTTAACCTTCCCCAATATACGATAGATGTAAAGAGCACAATAAACATGGACATAAAATCTATGCCTCCTTTAAAAGCTCATATTTACGGAGCCTTGGACAACCCTCAACACAAATTAGATACAAAAGCTCTCCAGGAACATTTAATAAAAAATGTCTTAACTAATGTAATAGATAATATAAGAAAAAATAAAAAACCTGAAGATATATTAAAAGGTATTATTGGCGGCGGTACGGGAAATGATGAGCCAACATCCCAGCAACCGGCAGGATCTCAAGAACCTACTCTACTCGAGCAAAAAAATCCGGCCAAAGAATTAGAATCTGAGGTTAAAAAGCAATTAAAAGGGCTATTTAAGTAGATTTAGTTAATTATAAAGCGTGACTTAGGAAACCGTATCTAAAATTATTGCCAGATAATTTACTATGGATCATTCTTGGGCAGCATTTCTTTAAAGTTAAAAAAGGTTGCTAACGAAGGCTAGCTTTTTTCTTACAGCTAGAATCAGCTTTCCAAACCGGAGGTAGCCCTCTCATGCTGGTAAATAATACTTAAGGTTATCTCAGTTACTTTTACTTGTATGGGATATTTTAAAAGTTTTTAAATTTACTTATAAAGGTTTAGACGACACTATAATTTATTGAAATAAAATTGTTTTTAATTAACATGAAATAGATAATAAAAAAGCCAATAGCCTCTTTAACCCTTAATATTTACCTAAAATTAAATGCTACTGGCTTGAAATTCTCAATATTAGATTTCCCTAGAAACTGCTATCACCTGCAATTTCTACACTGCTTAGGAATTTATCGAGAGCTTCATCTCCGAAATCATGTAACTTTTCAATCAGCTCTGCATAAGTCGATGTCCAATTTTTTACAATATCCATCGCAGGAAAAGCTGCTTCATCACTAACATCTTCGGATCTGCAAAAAATCTCCTATTTTCTCTATTTGTGATTTTTCAAACGACTCTTTTGAAAGTTTTTTGGCCAGTACCACCTGCTCTAATTCTTCTGCATGCTTTTTGGAAACTTCTGCAACTTGCCTGCTTTGCTCTTGTACTAACTTTTCTCTTTCCTCTGCTGCTTCTTTGGCTAACCGTTCGTTTTCCAGCCTTTGCCTTAGCTCTTCTGCTTCTCTAATTTCTTTAGCTTGCTCTTCAGGACTCTGTATCCATTTATCTATTTGAACACCCATTGCCTTACCAAACCCACCATGTTTTTTAGCACCGCCTTCCCCTTTTTTTTACAATTTTCTTCATAACTTATTCTATATTAAATTTAATTGTTAGTGATAATAGCATAACATACTGCCACTACCCTAGCAATCTTTACTACTCGTATTTTTTATTACATATAACTTTTAGTTGTTTGATAGCTCTGGGAGTAGAATCTAGTATCTCTATGGTCACTTTCTCAGTAATAGCTATTACTTCACCCTTCTCCGGAACTGTTCCAATTTTAGCTAGTACAAGCCCCCCGATTGTATCAAATTCACCTTCCTCTTTTCTCAAACTGACGCCCAGAATTTTTTCTAGTTCCTCTATTTCTACTCGAGCATTAACAATCATCACACCCGGTTTAATGATTTCTATATTTTCTCCGTCTAGGCTTTCATCATGCTCGTCATTGATTCTACCTATTATTGCTTCGATAACATCTTCGATTGTTACAATACCGTCTGTCCCTCCATACTCGTCCACAACTACCGCAATATGTGTACGGTGTATTTGCATCTGTTTTAAAAGGTCAATTAAAGTCATAGAATGAGGAGATACTATATGTTTCCTCATTAACTTTTTTAGATTATATTTCTTTGATTTAGCAATAACTTCAAATAAATCTTTAATATGTAAAAACCCGATAACATTATCAAGATTCTCCTTATATACTAATGTTCTGGTATGACCATATTTAATAATCGTTTTACTTATATCCTCAAGAGAAGCTTCGCAACTTACCGCAATTATATCAGACCTTGGTATCATTATGTCTTCAACGGTTTTTTCGGCAAAACTCTCAAAGTTCTGGATAATAATGTTTGGCTGGATTAAATTATCTTCAAGATTAAGCTTTTGATCTATAGGCTCAGTTTGTCGATTAAGTAATATTTTTAACTTATTAATCAATTTTTTGATTTTATATGGAAATGAGTAAATTGTTTCGGGAGGTTCTTCTATATCTGATTTTCCTGGCATAATTTATGGTTAATATTTAGTTTATATATAAATAAGGTGAAGGAATTGATAATTTTTTCAAAATTTTAACTTCGATATTTTGCATTATTTCAGCTTCGTCATCGTTTATATGATCATAGCCAAGTAAGTGTAATATTGCATGTACTAATAAATGCTTAAAATGATTTAAAAAAGGTATATTTTTTTCCTTTGCTTCCTCAGAAATCGTTTCAAAAGCAAACGCTATATCACCTAAGTATATATAATCTAGGTCTGGTTTAAATTCAAGTATCTGCTTAAAATCTATATCTAAGTCTGGAAAAGATAAAACGTTAGTAGCGCTATTTTCATTTCTAAATTCCTGGTTCAGCTTTTTTATTCTTTTGTCGTTACTAAGCAGTATCGATAATTCTATATTCTGAACCTGAGTAAAATTAGGGTAATTTTTTATGACCTTGTCCAAGATTTTTTTAAATAACTTAGGATTTATTTCTTCATATAAATCCCATTCATTATTATCTTGGGCAATTTCTATAGTAAATTTCATAAAATAATGTTAAATTATATTTTCATATAAACTGTACATAATAAATACAAATATATAAAAAATAAATATAATTTAAGCACTAAAATTATTCCAGAAAAAGTAAAAAATATTTTTAAAGGCAATAGCTGATTTATAAGGAAAAATATAAAATGATTAAAATAGCACCCTCAATATTATCTGCTGATTTTGCTAATTTAGGACAGGATATTGAAAAGCTTGAAAAAGCTGGAGCAGATTTAATCCATATTGACGTAATGGACGGCGTGTTTGTTCCCAATTTAACTTTTGGCCCGCCTGTTATCTCGAAAATTAGGAATTATACTAAACTTCCGTTTGATGTACATCTTATGATAGAGCACCCAGAAAATTATGTTTTCCAATATGTAGATGCTGGTGCTAATTGTATTACTATTCACCCTGAAACTACCGTTCATCTAGATAGAACAATTGATTTAATTAAAAATACAGGAATTAAAGTAGGAATAGCCTTATTGCCGACTACAAGTCCGGACATTTTAGAATATGTTTTAGAGAAAATTGATTTGGTTCTAATAATGACTGTTAATCCTGGTTTTGGCGGACAAAAATTCATGTCGAATCAACTATCCAAAATCCAAAAAGTCTATAATTTAGTAAGAAACAAAAATATTATAATTGCAGTAGACGGGGGTATTAACCAAGAAACAGCATGCTTATGCCGGCAACAAGGAGCTAATTTGTTAATATCCGGTAACTACATTTTCAATGGTAATTATAAAGAAAATATTGATAATTTAAGAGAGTAAAGAATCAAAACTTCAGATAATATCCACCTTCAGTAGGATAGAATAAAATAAACTTCTTACTCTTCACGCACGACTAATACAGACACAGATGAGTGCCTTACAATTTTAGAAGCATTCGGACCAAGCATATAATCACGTAACTGAGGGCGAACAGCGGATAAAATAATCAAGTCAGCATTTACTTTATTTGAGTAATTTATTACCTCATCATATATAGCCCCACGGCCAATATAGCACTTGACCATAATTTCTTCAGGTATGTAGAGACTAACTAAATCCTGTAGTTGTTTATTATATTTTGCCTTTTGATCGTTTATCCAGTTTTTAGGTAAATAATCTTCTACCAACTTTGTCCCAAAGTCGGGAATTATATGCACAAGGTGTAATTCAGAACCGAAGGCCTTAACAAGATTAATAGCAGCAGGAAAAATGGCCTTTATTGATTGTTTATCGGATAAGTCTATTGGAACAATTATATTTTTATACATATTTATAGTATTTACAAGTTATTTATGTTCAAACCCTGACAAGACAAACCCAGAAGTAAAATGATCATTTTCTAAATCATACAACAAGGGATAGGATAATTTGAACTGGTCCATTCTCTTACTTAAATACTGCATTAAATTAGAAATAAGTTCTTTTGGTACTGAATTTGTGGTAATAAAAATAGCAGATACAGAAAATGTATTCTCGCTTTTGTTTATACCGGGATATCCTTTTTCGTCAATTATATACCTTTTAAAAGCTTGATTTTGACTAACTAATAAATCAATTTTATCCTTTTCTATACTCACAAAATCAGATTCGCACGAGTGAGTAATATGATTTACTAAAGAATTAGGATGACCAGTCATTAAAATGATTGCATCAACTTTTCCACTACAAAATTGGTTTGCATATTCTTCATGAGGTATCTCTATATCTTCTGGTTGCTTTTTAAACTTATAATGAGAAGCAAGAAGATTATACGCTACAGTACTATCTGAATTTTTAGACCCATTTGATATTTTCCTTCCATCTAAATCTCCGAAGACAAGGATTTTATCTTTATCCTTGGCAATTACGGTAAATGCTTCATCATGAAGCCTAAGCAGTTGAATTATATCAGAAAATGGTTTCGAATTATTAAAATACCCCTTCCCCTTATAAGCATCCACCGCCAATTCTGCTTGCGTAAAAGCAAAATCCACCTCCCCTTTTCTTAAGAGATCTATATTCTCTAAGCTACCGGTCGTGGGTACTACTTCACAGCGTATACCGTCATTAGATTCAGTTATATATCTGCATAATCTTAAACCAATAAAGTAATAACCTTCTAGTACACTACCGGCAGCAATTTTAACTGTTTTCTCCTGTTCAACATCTTTTGCAAAAGTAGAATTGATGGAAAAAATAGTAAAAACAGAACAAACAAACCAGCAACTAAGAAGCTTGAGTTTTGACATGATAATTATTTACCATCAGAATTATATAACTCTCTGTTTAGGTTACCTTCACTATTGTCTATTATCAAGGTAATTGTAGCGTCACCAGTAATGTTTATAGCAGTGCGTAATAAATCAAGCACTCTATCTATACCAGCTATTATTGCCACCCCTTCAATCGGCATATTTACCGCAGTTAAAATCATGGGAAGCATCACAAGGGAACCTCCTGGTATTCCAGCCCCTCCCATAGAACCAAGGGTAGCTGTTAATATTATTACCATATAATCACTAGTAGTGAGATCTATGCCCATCATCTGAGCAAAAAAAACAGTGGTGAGGGCTAAGTTAATTGCCATCCCGTCCATATTAATTGATGCCCCAAGCGGTAGAACAAACGACGTACTAGATTCTGAGACCCCTAACTTTTGGCGACAAACTTGCATCGTAGTAGCTAGGCTAGCTTTACTGCTGCCGGTAGAAAGAGCAATTGATTGATATTCGAAACTTTTTTTATAAAAAGGTATTGGTGACATCTTACAAAATATCATTATAAACAAACCAAAAATTAAATACTGCAATGCCATAGCAACAGTTATTGCAATAACTAATTTAGATAAGCTAAGCATAATAGCAAGGCCTTGAGTCCCTACTACCCATGCTGTTAAAGCAAAAGCACCATAAGGAGATAATTCAACAACCTTAGAAATCATTTTTAGAACCATTTTAGCTACAGAATTAATAAAGCTTTTTAAAGAATCTGCTGATGAGCCCAGACTATTTAGAATAATTCCGGTAAAAATTGCAAAGAATACAACTTGAAGGGTTTTACCTTCCGCAAATGACCCCACTATATTGTTAGGAACAATATTTACTAAGAAGTCAGTCAAATCAAAACCGCCTTGTTTAAAATTTCTTTCTTGAGGGAATCCAAAATCTATCACTACCCCAACTCCTGGCTTTAAAACAAAAGCTACCATAAGACCGAATACAACAGCAAAAAATGTAGTACCAAGAAAGGCTAGAACAGATTTCATTCCTACCCTACCAAGTGAGCTAGGGTCATTCATACTAGTAATACCTGAAACTAAACTGAAAAAAATTAACGGTAAAATTATCATCTGAATCAAACGTAAAAATACGGTACCTATAGGCTTAACAGTTTCTGAATATTGAGGTAAATATACTCCAAAAACTATTCCTAAAATTAATCCTAATGTAACTTTATGCCAAAGTTTCATATTTAAAACCTCATATCTATATATTATTTAGAATTGCAATTTTCTTAGCCAATTGGTAAAAACAGGCTAAACTAGCAGATACTTAGGAACAAGTTCGACCTCCTAAATTATAATTATAATTTAGTTTTATGTAAGTGTTTCTCTTACCCAATTTAAATACTGGGACAAACCAGCTGTAATATCTAGCTTAATTATTTCCGGTAAACTATAGTTATGGTGCTTTATTATAGCTTTTTCTACATCGCTATAACTAGCAGATAAAGTCTTTATCATTAAGCGAAATTCTTTGGACTGGCAAAGCTTTTCTTCCCAGTAAAAAGAACTTAGCACCTCCTCCAATTGCACACACGCCGCAAGCTTGTTCTCAATTAAATAAGACGTAATATCATTAGCATTTCCTAAGTTATCGGTAGTAGTTATAATAACGCAAAATTCCGTGCTATTCATTTTACTTCTACATAACAATTTGGAGTTTCATAAAGTCTAATTTTTAATATTCGAAATGAACTTTTTGCAAATAATAGAGGTATAACATCTTGCCATAGATGTAAAGCAATATTTTCCGCAGTAGGGTTTGTATCCATATAATATACAGATTGGCCCGTCCATTTCGATATGTTCTCCCCTAGTTTATGGTCGTTTTTATGCAGAATTACATTATGGTCAAAATTGATATCAATCCAGCTTTTCATAATTTCCTTTAAAACGCCAAAATCAGCAACCATACCGATTTCATCAAGTTCTAACGCTGCTGCCGTAATTTCTAAAGTATATCGATGCCCATGAAGATACTGGCATTTATTCTTATGACCAATAACTCGATGCCCCGCATCAAAATCTATTTTTCTGCTACACTCTATCACAAATCAATTTCCCATAAAATCAAGTAAGGAATTATATTTAGTTATTGCATTCTCTAGTAACTTAGCTTCTAGGCTATTTTCCTGAGCCTGCTCTCGCTCTATGTTCAAATTCGTAATCTTACTTAAAATTTCATTTTTATTTTGCCCTTCCAAATCCACTGCAAATTCAGAAACTATATTTACTTCTAAAGGTGTAATTTGTGCTATTCCGTCGTAAATAAAAAACTTTTTTTCGTGATCTTCTAAAAACACACTTATGCAACCTATTGTGATTTTAGCTATTAATTTGGCATGCCCGGGAAGGACTCCAAAAACACCCTCAGAGCCAGGAAGATTAACCATTTTTGCTTCCCCTTCAAATATAGTTTCTGACGGCATAGTAATTTTTACTAATATAGTATTATTCATAGAGCAAAAATTTTAAAAATTAGTTTAGTATTAATTAGTACTGTGGAATGCTTCAGGTTACTTAAAAACCTTAGAACCATCATTAGATTTATAAAAATCCATAAAATACAATTATTCCGCTTACTAGCCATTAATAAATTTACGCAGCGTTAATCTTTTCAGCTTTTTCTATAGCTTCTTCAATAGTACCCACCATATAAAAAGCTGCCTCCGGTAAATGATCATATTTCCCTTCGATAAGTCCTTTAAAACCGGCAATTGTATCGTTAAGATTAACAAATTTCCCTTTTATACCGGTAAAAACTTCCGCTACGTGAAAAGGTTGTGACAGGAATCTTTGAATTTTTCGAGCTCTACTAACAATTAACTTGTCCTCTTCAGAGAGCTCATCCATACCAAGGATAGCTATAATATCCTGAAGAGATTTATAAGTCTGTAAAATTTTCTGAACTTCTCTCGCTATAGTGTAATGTTCTTCTCCAACGATATCTGGATCTAAAATCTGGGAATTACTATCAAGCGGATCAACAGCTGGATATATTCCAAGTTCTGCTATCTGGCGACTAAGTACCGTAGTTGCGTCCAAGTGCGTAAAGGACGTAGCAGGAGCCGGATCAGTTAAATCATCGGCCGGAACATAAATTGCTTGTACAGAAGTAATTGAACCACGTTTAGTAGAGGTAATCCTTTCCTGTAGAGAGCCCATATCTGTCGCCAAAGTTGGCTGGTAACCTACAGCAGAAGGTATACGACCAAGGGTAGCCGATACTTCAGAACCGGCCTGAGTAAAACGGAATATATTATCGATAAAGAACAACACATCCTGCCCGCCATCAAGGTCTCGAAAATATTCGGCAATAGTTAAACCTGTTAAAGCCACACGAGCTCTTGCTCCAGGCGGTTCATTCATCTGTCCGTATACAAGAGCCACTTTTGATTTTTCTAAATCATCCTTATTAATAACCCCGGAATCTATCATTTCATGATAAAGATCATTTCCCTCACGAGTTCTCTCACCAACCCCGGCGAAAGCTGTATAACCGCCATGAGCTTTAGCAACGTTGTTAATTAATTCCATTATGATAACTGTTTTCCCAACTCCTGCTCCACCAAAAAGCCCTATTTTACCGCCTTTTGCATAAGGAGCGAGTAAATCTACTACTTTTATACCAGTTACCAGAATGCTTCTCTCAGTTGATTGATCCTCAAAACTTGGGGCATCCTTATATATTGAAGAAAACTCTTTACTTTTAATTTTCCCCATTTCATCTACCGGTTCACCTATTACATTCATAATTCTTCCTAAGGTACCTTTACCTACCGGAACCTGTATCGGTTTACCGGTGTCTCTTACAAGTGTACCTCTAACTAATCCGTCAGTTGAATCCATCGCAATACAGCGAACCGAACTATCACCAATGTGCTGAGCTACCTCGAGAACTAGCCTTGTACCGTTATTATCGCACTCAAGCGCATTTAAAATATTTGGTAATCTTGTTCCATCGTCGAATCGGACATCAACTACGGCTGAAATAATCTGGGTTATTCTTCCTTGTTTCTCAGTTCTTTCTTTCATTTTTAACTCCTTATTTTCTAAGCCTAATTTCACTTTAGACTCTATCATTCACAATCCTATAAAGCTTCAGCACCGGAAATAATTTCTGTAAGTTCCGTGGTAATAATTGCCTGCCTTGATCTATTTAACTGTAAAGTAAGCTTATTTATTAATTCTCCGGCATTTCTGGTCGCACTATCCATAGCGGTCATCCGAGCAGCTTCTTCACTAGCTTTATTTTGAAGAAACCCGTGTTTTATCATGCCTATTATATATAAATCTATTAAACTACTTACAAGGTTAGAGCCTTCATATTCAAAAGGAGAATCAGGTAATTTGCTATTTTCTTTCTGCTCACTTATATTTAAAGGTTCAACAGGAAAAATACTAACTTTAGTCATTATCTGTACAAGAGCATTTTTAAACTCATTATAGTACATAGAACAGCTATCTATTTTATCTTGGTCGGTTAAGCTAATAATTTTATTTTTGATTTCTAGCGCAACAGGAAGATACTGCTCTTTTGTTATATGGTAATATTCCTCTATTAGATCAGAATACTGGCTTTTGAGGGCATCGTACCCTTTTTTACCGGCAATTATTAGTTTTACTTTAACATTTTGTTCTTGATATTTAGTAATATCCCGTTTTACTGCTTTTATTATCTGAGAATTAAAACTACCGCATAATCCCCTTTCAGAAGTCATAACTACGCACAAGTGCGTTTTACCCTTTACATCCTCGTTGTTAAAAAACTTTTGTTCAAAAGGAGTTAAATTCATAAAGTTAAGATTTAATTTAACATCATTCATGATGTTTGTAAGAATAGACGAATAATCATCTAAAGCTTCAGCCCGATCTTTAACCCTCCTCAGTTTAGCAGCCGATACTAACTGCATGGCCTTAGTAATTTTCTGAGTAGATTTTATGCTTTTAACTCTATTTCTAAGATGTTTTAAACCAGACATGCTAAATGATATTAATTATTCTCTAAAAATTCTCTTAAAAAATTCTCGAGGTAAAGTTTAAGTTTCTCTTCCGTTTCCTTAGTTAAATCTTTTTCTTGCCTAATTGCCCTTAATATCCCCTCTTCTTTCAAGTGGATATCTGCTATTAATTCCTGTTCAAATTTTTTTACATTAGAAGGACTTATTTTTTCGAGGTATCCTCTTACTCCAGCATAGAGACTTATTACCTGTTCCTCCATTACAAAAGGGGAATATTGCAGCTGTTTTAGAATTTCCGTAAGCTTTAAGCCATGCTGTATCAATTTCTGTGTTGACGCATCAAGATCAGAACCGAATTGGGCAAAAGATTCCATTTCACGAAACTGAGCAAGTTCTAATTTCAAAGACCCCGCAACTTTTTTCATAGCTTTAGTTTGAGCTGCCGAACCTACCCTACTTACTGAGATACCTACGTTTACAGCCGGCCTAATACCCTTGTGAAACAATTCGCTTTCTAAAAAGATTTGACCATCGGTAATAGAAATCACATTAGTCGGAATATATGCCGATACGTCCCCGGCTTGTGTTTCAATAATAGGTAAGGCTGTTAAGGAACCACCCCCGTTTTTATCAGAGAGTTTTGCAGCTCTTTCTAATAGCCTTGAATGTAAATAAAACACGTCACCCGGGTATGCTTCCCTACCAGGAGGTCTTCTAAGAAGCAAAGAAATCTGGCGGTAAGCGATAGCGTGCTTGGTTAAATCATCATATACCACTAGCGCATGCATCCCATTATCTCTAAAATATTCGCCAATCGTACAGCCAGTATACGGAGCCAAAAACTGTAGCGGTGCAGGATCGGAAGCCGTTGCGGCTACTACTACCGTGTAAGACATTGCTCCAGCTTCCTCTAACCTTCTTACTATTTGCGCAACAGTTGACCTTTTTTGTCCAATTGCCACATAAACACAGAAAATTTTATCAGTAGTATTGTCTTCTAAATGAGCATTTTTTTGGTTTATTATAGTATCTATTGCAATCGCAGTCTTACCTGTCTGGCGATCACCGATAATTAATTCTCTCTGGCCTCTACCGATAGGAATTAGAGCGTCAATCGCCTTAATTCCGGTCTGAACAGGTTCGTGTACACTTTTTCTTACTACAATACCAGGAGCTTTAGTTTCTACTCTTCTATATTCTGTAGTATTAATAGGTCCTTTACCGTCAATTGGATGACCAAGTGCATCAACAACTCTCCCAAGCATAGCAGGGCCAACAGGAGTACTTAAAATATCCCCTGTTCTTTTTACCATGTCACCTTGCATAACAGCTCTATCATCGCCCATAATTACGGCACCTACCGTATCAGTCTCAAGATTAAGAACCATGCCTTTTACACCAGAAGCAAATTCTACCATTTCTCCGGCTTGAACATTATCTATACCGTAGATTTTGGCAATACCGTCGCCCACTGCTACCACATAGCCAACTTCATTTAGTGCAGAAATTTGGTCTATATTCCCTATCTCTCTTTTTAAAATTTCAGAAACTTCAGACGGATTTAGCTTCATCTCTTAAAACTCCTTAAACATTATAATAAATTTACTTAGTAAAACTCTTATTCATAGTTTTACAAGTTTTGCTAATCTAGCAGCTCTATCTAGAGCCCCAGCAATAGAATAATCATAAAGTAGGCTATCATGCTTTATTATTACTCCACCAATTAGTGATTCATTTTCAACAACATTAAATTCAACGGTCTTGCTTAATTTATTTTCTAAATATTCCCTAATCATATTTACTAGCTTCTTATTGGGTTTAACGGCGAACTCTAAGGTAACAAGTTTTACCCCTTTGCTTTCATTTAAGAGTTTTTTATACTCATTTACCACAGATTCTAGTATTTCAAAACGGGAATTTTTAACAATAATTTTAAAAAACCGGGTTATTATTTCTTCTAGTTTTAACTCGTTTACAAGATTCTCTATTAATTTTATCTTATCACTTTTAGAAACTAACGGTGAATATAAAATAAAACTTAACTTCTTTAAATTTAATAGAACTTGATTAAACGCCGATATCTGTTCTAAAACTTTTTGACGGTCTGCATCGGACTTAATATTATCAAACAAGGAAGAAGCATAGTTTCTAGCAATTTTTAAATCAATCATATCTACATAGAAATTTAAGTTCCGCAAGTTAATAGCTTCTAACAGCTTTTCAAGATAACAGCAAAAAAATATTTAGTCATCTAATTTTCTAAAATAAGAAAGTAATAAGTTAGAAACTTGGTCAAAATATTATATTTCAAACATATTTTTATACGACTCTCTCATTACTACAAAAGTCCCGCTAATAATTAGTAAAATTATTACCATGAAATAGGCATAAATTATAGAAAAATTTTCAGTATATTTCCACAACACCATACAGAAAAATGGGATAGTTGAAGATAGAATCATGCTGCCGAGCGAGTGCCCTAGACTGCACATTCTAACCCTTATATTTACTGAAAATATTGATTGTAGTTTAATTTGGATTGGTATCATATAAATCGGTACAAAAAATACCACGAGCATATGAAGCGGGAAGAAGTATAGCTTATTAATACTTAAAATTTGCATTACAAAAAGCAAGCTTAAGGTTAGTAGCAGGGATATAAATATCTGTTTATATATAGAAACTCTATCAGCTAAAACACCGGAAATTAAACATGAAATAGCATAGACTATAATTAAAATTATATTATTTTCTGCAGCTTCATGGATAGAAATATTTCCGATAACCTTAGCAATAAAAGTACTCAAGAAAATTACTAAAAAATTATAGCTTGCTCCAATCCCTCCATTAAGCATTAAGGTTAAAAAAAACTTTAACTTATTTTGGGATATTATTTCTGCTAAATTAGCATCCTCTTTTCCTTTATCTATTGTTTTATTTTGTATATAGTGGCTGCTCTCACGCAAAAAATTTCTCAGCAGAAATACACTTACGCCAAGTATTCCGCCAACAGCAAAATTAACACGCCAAAGCCAAGTAATTTCAGAAACACTTAAGGTAAAATGGTACATACAGGCAGCTATTAAGGCGCCTAATTGCGCTGAAAAAGAAACCAAACCGCTAGCTAAATGACGGGATTTTTTGCCAATTTTCTCAGCTATATAAATTTTTATCGCATCAGTTTCTCCTGCTAAGCTCATGATAAACAGCATTCTGCATATAGTCAAAACCACAGTTGCCCACAAACCTACCCTTTCATAATCAGGTAATATAGAAATAATTAAAGCAGAAAGAGCTGATATTATAGTAGTAATTTTAACCGATACCACCCTACCTATTTTATCACTAATACGACCAAAAATAACTGATCCGATAGGCCTTGCAGCTACCGAGATACTAAATATCATAAAAAAATTCAGTAATTTATCGCTATTGGTGCCTTCAGGCATAAAGTGACTGGAAATTACTGAGGCCGATAAACCAAACAAAGCATAATCATAATAACGAATAGCAGTAGCAAAAAAGGCGATTAAATATGAAGTTTTTTCTGAAACACGCAAAATATTGTTAGGGATGATTTATTGCTTAAAATTTTTCAGCTGCTATTATAGCGATTAAATATGAATAATAAAACTATTTTTCTTCTATGATAGGCAAACTTAAAGGTATAATTGATTCATGTTATCATGATCATGTTATCATTGATGTTGGCGGTGTCGGTTACCTAGTTTTTTGCTCTAGCAAAACTCTGGCAAATCTAACTCCAGGCAGTTCCGTTATATTATTAATTGAAACCCACGTAAGGGAAGATCATATACACTTATATGGTTTTTATAGTAGCGAGGAAAAAAGCAGCTTCACATTACTCCAATCAGTGAAAGGGGTAGGAACTAAGATGGCTCTTGCCATCTTATCAACCTTAAGCCCAGATGAAATCAGTTATGCCTTAGCAACAAAAGATACGACAGCTTTTAGCAGGGTTTCAGGAGTTGGCAAAAAGCTGGCAGAAAGAATAATTACCGAATTAAAAGATAAATATTCCTCAAGCTATATTTCTGAAATTCCTATTACCAGTTCTGCTGGCAAGGATTCCGGTATCAATAATATTGCTATTGATTCTATATCAGCCCTTGTGGCTCTTGGGGTAAATAAAGCCGAAGCTCAAAACAGAGTAAATACACTCCTTGCCCAGGATAAAAATATTTCGTTAAACGAGCTGATTAAATTAGCACTAAAAAACTGAATATCAGGTTAATTCATGAACAAACAAATATTACAAAGGGAAAAATTAGAAACAGATAATGAAATTAACCTCAGGCCAAGCTTACTTAAAGACTTTATCGGCCAGGAGCAGATTAAAGCTAATCTCGGGATTTTTATTCAGGCTGCAAAAAACCGTAGTGAATCATTAGACCATACGCTTTTTTATGGCCCACCTGGGCTTGGTAAAACGTCTTTAGCGCAAATAGTGTCAAAAGAAATGGGAGTTAATTTTAAAGCAACTAGTGGCCCTACTCTATCAAAAGCAGCAGATCTTGCCGGCATCCTGACTAACTTACAAGAAAATGACGTATTATTCATCGATGAAATCCACCGACTAAATACTAGTATTGAAGAAATATTATATCCGGCCATGGAAGATTTCTCACTTGATATAATAATAGGAGAAGGACCAGCAGCAAGGTCACTTAGAATAGACCTACCAAAATTTACTTTAATAGGAGCAACTACCCGGCTAGGATTGCTTAGTAACCCTCTTCGTGATAGATTTGGTATTCCGTTGCGCCTCAATTTTTATAATTCTGAAGAACTGCAAAGTGTTTTAGCCAGAGCTGCAAAATTACTAAATACTAAAATTACAGATGACGGAGCAAAAGAAATAGCTCGCCGCTCTCGGGGCACACCACGAATTGCCCTAAGGCTTCTTAAAAGAGTGCGTGATTTTGCATCAGTGGATAATCACCTGGAAATCAATCAGAAAATAGCCGATATTGCTTTAAATAAGCTAGAGGTGGATAAAGCAGGATTAGATAGTAATGATTATCGTTATTTGAGGTTTATTATCGACAATTATAACGGCGGACCGGTAGGTGTTGAAACAATAGCTGCTGCTCTTTCAGAACAGCGAGATAGTATAGAAGAAGCAATAGAACCTTATTTAATTCAAATAGGACATCTGCAAAGGACATCACGAGGTAGAGTGGTAACTGCTAATGCTTTTGAACATCTTGGCTTACCGAAACCGAAAAATCAGATATATAATCAGGATACCCTTTTTGAAGAAGAAATTTGATACAGACAATCAAGATATATAAACGCTTTGTTTAAACTTATTCTAATTGGTGATATTGATTTTTTCTTTGGAATAGTAATATTTGTGCATAATAACTAGGACAAACCAATTAACTAACATCGCTGGTATTACACCATGAATTATGGTTATATCTAACAACATCCATAAAATATTTACTAAAAAACCACCAGCCATCCCCGCTAGCACAGCTTTTTCGTAAGGAGTTCTATACCCTAATACAGCCATAATAAAAGGTACAGTAACGATGCACATATAGAAAGAAGCTGTCAATACTGCTAGTCTAAATATTCCTATATCCTTTAGAAACAACAAAATACCTGATATACCTAGCAAAAAAGAAACTATACGAGCAGTTAATAATTCATTTTTTAATTTAGTAAAGACATTTATAAAATCATGAGTTATTAAAACTGATGATGAATTTATATAGCTATCTATTGTAGACATTACCATTGCTACAATACCTATAAGTAATAACCCTTTATAAATAGGAGGCGTTATATCAAATAATGAATGTATTATATTAGTGCTCCCAGTAAAATTTTCTCGAAACATTAAAAGAACGCTTAACCATCCTACTAAAAGAATTAAGATAAAAACTATAAATGCTAATATATAAAAAGAGTTTTGAGCTTGTTTAATATTTTTACTCATCGCTATTCTTTGAAAAATAGCAGGATTAAAAGCAGGTATTACCATATACAAACTAAGAGAAATAAGCATCCATATTTTATCGTTACTGAAAGTAAAAATATCAGAGAAATTAAAATTAGGATGTTTGGCCAGGGAGAAAAAAATCGTGATACCAATCTATGCCAAAAAAGAAATAATAAACAATTACCGGTAGAATAGTTACGAAAGTAAAAAATTGGATAACATCCGTAAAGGTAACTGATTTTATACCGCCTAAAGTTGAATATAATGTGATAATCAAACCTGATAAGATAATTCCGTATAAACTGTTGATATTTAAAATATATTCAAAAATGCTACCGGCTATTTTTAATTGCACTGCTATTAACCCACTAACAAATATAAAACCTGATATACTAGTAACAATTCTAACTTTTTGCCCATATATATCATTCATTGCCTCAGCAATTGAAAGCTTTCCTAAAAATTCACTCATACGGGGAATAAAAAAATAGCCTACTATAAAAAAACAAACAACTTCAAATAAAACAGGGATAAAATAATATAATCCTGTTTTATAGGTTTCTATCAGGATATTACCAAAAAATGAGCCAGAAACCCATGTAGCAACAAGAGTTGAAACTAATACAGCAGTAGAAATCTATCACCTATGGCATATTGGGTTATTGAGGTAATGCCTTTACTTGATTTTAAGCCAAGAATTATATTAATAATTAAAAAGGAAAAAAATATTATATGATCGATAGTCCAAGCCATAACACAAGCAGAATTTAAAACTTTTTTACTTAACCCATTAAGAGTATTATTTCGTCTCGTAATATTCTCAATCGGTGCAAATTTATCTACTTATGGTAGCAATATTTATAAGCTTTGCAATTGTTTTTTGATAAGTTTTATAGTTAATTTAGCGGTACTTGGTACTAGAAACGGTAAAATTCACCTAAATATTATTGAAATAAGCCTAAAATACTATCTTCTAATTTGATATATTTATTGGTATCTCCATATATGTTATTAATTACCATAACAAAACTGTGTAATTCTCCTTTAGTATTATAAAAATATCCTAAGAGACTTACTACGCCTGTTAAGCGACCGGTTTTTGCATATAGCTTAATATCTTTTGAATATCTATTTTTTAAAGTACCTTCTTCACCCGGCGTAGCAAGCATTGATAAAATTTCAGAAAAATTTAGTTTTTTAGCTATCACCTGCAGTATTGCATCTATCTGAGAAACAGTTAAAACGTTAACTCTTGAAATACCAGATCCGTCTTCAATTAAAGAATCAGTTATATCCACACCTGTATGTTTCTGCACTAGCCTCTTAAGTAACCTTCCAGCATCGCGCCACTCCCTCTGCCTATTACCTATTTCATTTATCATCTCCTTATTTATACTGCTTGCTTCAGCTAATAGATAATCAGTAACAAAATTATCCGATTTTTTCATAGCTTGACTCGCAATTGCAAAAAAATGGTTTTTCTTTATTGCTATTATTTGAGAATTTTTAACAGCTAGAGATGGCAATATTTTGCCCTTTAAATTGATACCATGTTTTTGTAAAAGAAATTTTAATACTAATCTTACATTATTCAAATTATCGTTAGTAACAGCTCCTATTGTTAATAACTTAGTAGACTTATTTAATGTCCCAGAAATTATATATTTATCTCTATCAATACTGGTATATATTAAATCTATATTACTATCTGGGGTAGTAACTAACCTATTTTCTATTTTATAAGGTACAAGCTCAGTATCTGATACCTTGACTTTCTGGCCAATTTCAGTAGGTAAAACATTAACCTTTGCACAATTTTTATTAATATGTAACCTAGTAATGAGGCCAGTATTACAATAAACTGTATCACTTACAGTTTTAGTGCGCGTTAACGGAGGAAGTAGAAATTCTTTATTAATAATATAAAAATTACCTTTGATAGAGCTTATATTTTTACTTTTTAAAGATGAAACTAACGCATCTAAATCATCGGTGGTAAACTCGGGATCATGAATGTCTAAATAATAATCGTTACCAACCCTTGAAATTGAACTATCAAATTTGTAATCCCCGCCTAGTTCTTCAAGAAGTGTAGTTAAAGTAATAAATTTTAAACCACTGGCAAAAGTAAAATAACGATTAATATTTTTCTCATAAATAATAATATTTTTATCAAGATTTCTTATTCTAAAACCGATATTTATATTCGGATCAGTTTCGTTAATTAAATTTTCTACCTCATCAGCAACATTGTTAGCAAACACGGGAAATAAAAATGATAATATTATTATTAAAACTATTTTTTTCATTATTGTATGCACCCTAATTTTAATATTTCTTTCCTTCTATAATTTTTGCGGCCTTAATAGCTATTTCTTTTCCACGGATTTTATCACCGGTTTCAGTATGGAATTCTAAACACTTTCCTTCAAAATCACCATACATATACCGCGCTTTAATTATTGAATTATTAATATATTCAGCATATGCCGCAATGGGGGTTTTACAGCTTGCATCAAAATACACAAGAAATTCCCTTTCAGCCTGACTTAAATACCAGCTAGGTAAGTGATTAATTTTTTTGCAAATATCATTAATTTTCTGATTATCAGACCTTTTTTCAATAGCAATAGTTCCTTGGCCAGCAGACGGAATCATCTCATCAACAGTTAAAGGAAAACAATATTTTTCATCAAATATCCCTAACCTATTAAGTCCTACGCAAGCAAGTATTATTGCATCAGGAGCATTATCACCTGAAAGCTTATCAAGCCTGGTTTGGATATTACCCCTACAAGGAATAATCTTAAGATCAGGACGGATTTTTTGAAGAATTACCTTCCTTCTAACAGAAGAAGTACCAATTATAGCTCCGTTAGGTAGTTCATTTAATGATTTATATTTATATGAAACTAAACAATCCCTAGGATCTTCTCTATCTAAAACTGCAGCTATCTCTAAGCCTAGAGGTAATATTCCTGGAACATCTTTAAGTGAGTGAATTGCTAGGTCTACTTCCCCTGTAAGTAATTTTTCTTCTAATTCCTTTAAAAACAGAGCTTTACCGCCAATATCGTATAAATTCTTATCAGTTATTTTATCACCTGTAGTTATTACCGGAACTATTTCGCAGTTTATATTAGGAAAACATTCTTTTAATTTTTTGATAACTAAATCTGTTTGAATCAGAGCTAATTTACTTCTTCTTGTTGCGATTCTTATTAGCATCTAAATTAATCCAAACGGGCTTTTGACTGTCAAATTACAACTCCTTATTTCTGCATCACCCCCAATAGTTATCGGATAATTACTCTCTAGATGCCCTATTCCTTGGGTTGTAAAAGCTGGTATAGTTAAATGGTCATTACAGAAATTTTTTATTGAAGGGATAATCTTATCATCAGAATTAGCAAAATTACCAAAAATCACAGCTTTTACACCAGAAAAAAGCCCAGCATTTTTCATTTGCAATAAGTAACGATGAACATGATAGCCTTTTTCATTAATATCTTCGAGGAAAACTATTTTATCCTTTGTATCAATAGTAAGTACAGAACCTATTAGGTGACAAATAACTGCTAAATTCCCGCCGGTAATTTTAGAAGTAATAACGGCATTGTTTGCCTGCTCATTTAAAGGACTAAGAGCAAATTTTACCTCACGAGAAGATAATACTGAAATAATAGGATTAAGCATATTAGCTTGTTTATCGATAAGCGCAGTTAAAACAGAACCATGAATTGCTGGCATTTTAAATTTTTGCCAAAACAGTAATAATAAAACTGTTATATCACTAAATCCAATGATAATTTTAGGCTTGATTTCGTTTGGTTTTAAATCTACAAAATCAAAAACTATCTCTGACGCCCCATATCCTCCACGAAAAGCCCAAATAATCTTGACTTTAGGATCAACTAGTGCACTTCTAAGCTCATAAATACGCTGACTTTTTGAAGAAGCAAAATAATCTAAGCTTGCATCATTACACAAAATATTCTTATCATATTTACATTTAAACCCTTGAGATTCAAGCAAATTAATTCCAGAATGCAATTTTTCTTTGCCATTTTGGCAGCCAGAAGAAGGAGCAATAACTGCTATTTCATCCTCCTTTCTATTAAATATTATTCCTGTCATTTCAAAGTAGAAGTTAATAAGAATCTACCCAGGAAATATTACCGTCTTTGCGATAATAGACTACATTAATCCTATCAGTTTTAACGTTCCTAAACATTAGAGCTGGCAAATCCTCAAGATCCATTTTCATTACCGCTTGCCCTACTGATAATTTTAAAATTTTTGTTGCTTTTTCTGCGACAATTACTGGGTTATCTAGATCTATTTCTTGATCTTCTAACTCATCATCAATTTTGGTTGGCGAAATTACATATTTAGTAGTAGTTGGGATTACTTCTGAAACTTTTATTTTGCTTGAATGATCCTTTAATTTGGATTTATATTTCCTCAGCTGTTTTTCAATTTTACTAAGGGCAGCATCAAAAGCAAAATAAACATCATCAGAAGAAGCATTACTTTTAATAACAATATGCCTCCCTGTTCCATCATTTACGACAATATCACAGGAAAAATCATGATTTTGCTTGTTAAAATGTACAGTTGCACTTGGGGCATGGTCAAAATATTTTTTTATCGAGCCACCCATTCTTTCTTTTACATACTCCTGTAGAGATAAACCGATAGATAGATGCTGACCAGAAACTGAAACTTGCATACTAACTCCTCCTTTATATTTATATTTATTTTACTTAGATTAGTAACCTCTTTATTATTTAACTCCCAAGTAGATGTCAAGAACCGTTTTGCTTAGATCTAAAGCACGGTTATCATAAACCTCAAAATCAGCTATATACGCTCTTTTTCCTCCCAGCTCATCAGATTTCATTCTCCAGATATTTTGCCACATACCAATACATACTTCCGGCATAGCTCCAGGCTGACTTGTGAACTTTGCATAACTTTAAACCGGTATAATGATAGCAGAAAATTCCTTTGATACAGGATTCAAAAAATTTACTTCTTCACCAATAAAATAAGTATAATCACCAGTAAAATCACTTTCATAATTCGTGTAAACACAATAAGTTGTTCCTGGATTTTTTCTATTAGGAATTTCTTCTCCAAGTGCTTGCTGAAAATATTTTTGCATAGTAGGAGCAATTTTAGCAGTTGATATATTCATTTCCGAGGTATTATTAGTACGGCACGAAATCCCGATTAACTTTATTTCCGGTAACTCGGTAACAGTCTTTTGCATATTTTTCTTTTGTAATTTATGATTGTTACAAGATAAAATGTAACAGTAATCGAATATAAATTCAATACAGGAATTCAAGTAAAAATTCTTGACTACAACTACACAGCCACTTTGTTAATTAATTTATCTTTATTATAGGTTGCCGGTCGTTTAAGCGGTGTTTTATAAAATTCAAGCTTTTTATGATTTAGTTTTATTGCTTCCTTAGTTATTTTAATTACAAAACTAGGTTCAATACCCGCGATATAGCATATTTTCTGAAAATAATCACTATTGCTAAATATCCACTTTTTTGCGTCCTGTTCTATTGTCTTAGCTCTTGGATCCTCAGAAATGTTAGTAGCATCTATTATAGCCTGAGTAATTATAGCTTTATACAAAATTATTTCTGGTGATGGACTATATTCTTTTAGACGTTCAAAAGGAGCTTGGAATTTCATGACATTATACATATTAATATACTCAATTTATTTCTATAATTTATTTCTATTTTAAGTTGCTTAATTAATTTCATTCGCAAGCAGATGAAATTAAATTATTAACAGAGGTACTAACCTCATTAATAATTTATTATTAATATAACAACTTTTTTGTTCTAACTAAGTTTTCTTTTAGTTTAAAAATAAAAAATAGTTTTTTTTACAAAAGGAGTAACGAAATAGAGATACTATCTGTCAGATACTAGCAATTATAAGGGATATAAGAGTAAGCGTACTACAAATATATGTCAACTTAAAAACAACTTTAAGTTGATCAGAAACAAAATTATTGAGAAAATTTGTATTTTAAAAAATTTATATAAATCATAAAAGACATAACTTAGGACAAATTATATAACTTACAAACTAGATTAAACAACAATAACCAGAACTAATATGGTATGATCAATATTTAAATTATTAATCATTACTTAAGAGGCCTATTATGCATTATTTCTCACCTGATTCAAGTGATTTATACAGTTTCATCGAAGCTGCAAAAATGAATTTTTCTCCTCTACGCACCTCGTTAATATCACTACAAAACTTGTTTGAGGACTCTTGCAATCCTGCTTATCATAACTATTTCAGTTCCGTTACTAGAGCAAGTCTCGAAATGGCAGAAAGAATAACTAGGGATTATAAAAAGCCACAATTTGGTATTACTGACTGTGAGATTGACGGTAAGCATTATCCAGTAAAAAAGAACATCGTATTAAAGGGACCGTTTTGCCATTTGTTACACTTCGAAAAAACAAGCTATAATAAACACCAGCCAAAATTACTGATCGTTGCTCCTATGTCCGGTCATCATGCTACCTTACTTCGTGAGACAGTCCAGAATACCCTACCGTACTTTGATGTATATATTACAGATTGGATTGATGCTAAGCAAATACCAATAACAGACGGAAGTTTTGATCTGGATGATTTTATAGATTATATAATAAACTATATTAAGTTTTTGGGATATCACATTCACGTCATGGCTGTTTGCCAGCCGACTGTTCCTGTTTTAGCAGCCACGGCTATGATGTCTGAAGATAATCCTGCCCGGGTCCCTAAATCCATGATTCTCATTGGAGGTCCAATAGATGCAAGAAAGAACCCTACTCAACCCAACCATTTTGCAACGGACAAAAGTTTGGTTTGGTTTGATAGGGTGTTAGTTACTAACGTACCGGAAAACTACCCCGGTTATAGGAGAAGAGTTTACCCCGGATTCTTCCAGCTTGCCAGCTTTATTAGCATGAATCTTGAGAGGCACATAAATTCCCACATAGAACTGTTTAATGATTTAATAAACCAGAATACCGAAAAGGTAGAGAAACATAAAAAATTCTATAATGAATATTTATCAGTTATGGATTTACCTGCTGAGTTCTACTTGCAAACTATTAAGGAAGTATTTCATGATTTTTCTCTAGCAAAAGGAAAACTCATTTCTCGCGGAAGAAAAGTAAATTTGGATTTTATAACCAATTCCGCTCTTATGGGCATAGAAGGAGAAAACGACGACATAGCCGCAGTAGGCCAAACAAAGGCAGCGCTTAGCCTCTGTAAAAATATCCCAGACAGTAAAAAAAGCTACCATTTACAAAAAGGTGTCGGACATTACGGATCATTTAGCGGTAGTAAGTTTAAAGCAGGTATAGTTCCAAAAATAAAAGAATTTGTTTACGCCAACGACTAAAAAGTATATGCTGTGCATTAGTTTTAAGAAGATTTAAAATAGGTATTATTACATAAAATGAATGCATCATCTACAGCTGAAAATCTTGAGCATGTTGTCTCAACTGCAAACAATGCAGATTTATCCTTAATCAATTTAATTCTTTCTGCAGATCTAGTTGGTAAGTTGGTAATAATTATATTAGTTCTTGCTTCGATTTGGTCTTGGGGAATTATCGTGAATAAGCTTAAAAGTTTTTCCGGTATAAGATCGAGAATGTCCGATTTCGAAAATTTATTTTGGTCAGGGCAAGTGCTAGATGATCTGTACGAGCAAGTAAAAAAATCTATGGATAATCCATTATCCTGTGTATTTGTGAATGCTTTAAATGAATGTAAAAAACATAAATCTATAAGCTCAGTTAAGTCAGATTCTTTAAAAATCGGTTATAAGGAAAGAGTTATACAAGCAATGTACTTAGCCAAAAATAGAGAAATGGAACGTTTAGAAAGCAGGCTAAATTTTCTTGCGACAGTCGGTTCTGCGGCTCCTTTTATCGGGTTATTCGGTACCGTATGGGGTATAATGCATAGCTTCCAATCAATTGCTGCCTCAAAAAATACCACCTTAGCAGTAGTAGCTCCAGGTATAGCAGAAGCACTCCTAGCTACTGCTATCGGCCTTTTTGCTGCTATTCCTGCCGTTATATTTTATAATTTTCTTGCCTCCTCAGTAGATAATATCCATAACAGGGTGGATGATTTCATAGGCGAATTAACGGCGTTACTTACTAGAGCAATTGATGAAGAAAAAATGTAATTATGGCAATAAATATTCCTAAAAACAATAGCAGACGGGGAAGAGGCAGGTTAATGAGCGAAATAAACGTTACTCCAATGGTGGACGTTATGCTTGTTCTGCTAATTATTTTTATGGTTACTTCCCCTATGCTCGTAGCAGGGGTAGAAGTAGATTTACCTGAGACTAAATCGAGTCCGATATCCGGTCAAGACACACCTCTGGTTATAAACATTAAAAAAGAAGGAGATATATTCATTACGGAAACAAAAACCCCTTTTTCGGAACTTGCAACCAAGCTTAAAAATATTACTAAAGAAAAAAAAGATACAAGGATCTTTGTTAAAGGAGATAAAAATGTTCCCTACGGCAAGATAGTTGAAACCATGGCTGAAATACATAATGCAGGCTTTACCAAAGTTGCATTAATTTCGGATATAAAACACAAGTAAATGAAGAATCAAGAGCAAAAAGCTTTTCAAAAAGATTTAATCATTTCTCTAATATTACACTTAATTTTTATTGGAGTATTTATTTACGGCCTACCTTCAATATTTAAGAAAGTACAGGAAGAACCTGATGTTATAACTTTTGAAATGTTGCCAGTATCGGATATCACTAACGTCAGAGACCAAGGCGTTAAAACGCCTGAACCAAAAGAAATTAAAAAATCTCAGAAAATTGAGAAATCAGCTTCTTCACCAAAAGAAAATTTAGAGCAAAAAGAAGAAACTCCAAAACCGGTAGAAAAGAAGCCAGAAACTCCAAAAGAAGAGAAAACCACACCTTCAAAAGAAGCTGAAATCGTACCGGAGAAAAAAAAGGAAGAAGAAGTCCCGAAAAAAGAAGAACCAAAACCGGTGGAAAAAAAGCCGGAGACTCAAAAAGAAGAAGATAAAAAGAAGCCAACTCCGATAAAAAAAGAGGTTAAGCAACCACAACCCAAAAAAGAAGAAACTACTAAAAAAGCACCTAAAAAGCAAGAAGACGTAATTGATTCATTACTAGCAAACCTTGAAAAAGAATCGGAGGGTACTGAACGACGGTCACCGAATAGAACCCCTCCAAGCCCACCAAATGAAGGTAAGTTTGCAAAAGGTAATAATGCTGATGAAGATGAGCCTTTATCAATATCAGAAAAAATGGTTATCAGGAAACAAATCGAGGATAATTGGACTCAGATTGCTGGAAATCTTGAAAATATAAAAGTAACATTAAGTCTAGAGTTAGATATAAAAGGAGTTGTAACTAAAGCAAAAATAAAAAATGTTATTTGCCCATTAGGATCTGAGCAAATTTGCTCACTTGTAGCAGAAACTGCCGAAAGAGCAGCAAAGAAAGCTAGTCCAATTAAAAACTTAGACCCTACTCGCTATGACATTTGGAAAAAATTTGACTTGGATTTTTATCCAAGTAATATGTAAAAATCTTAAACACTAGTGGAAGATAAAATATGATGAAAGCTGTTTATAAAATAATTTTTTTAGTAACTTTTTTTGTTGCTCACAATGTTATTGCTGACACTATAGACATCACAAGAGGCAATATTGACCCTATACCGATTGCCATAAATGAATTTTCTGGCCATAATCACGCTGATGTAAAAAGCGCTGAAAATATAGTAAAGGTTATTAAAAATGATCTGTATAATTGCGGGGTATTTCGCCCTATTTCTAATGCCGCGTTTATAGAAAACAAAACAGGAGTGAATCATAAACCTTTGTTTGCCGCCTGGCAGCAAATAAATGCGAACTTACTAGTCAACGGAGAGGTTCAAAGGCTTGACTCCGGTAAGCTAAAGGTAAAATTTATTCTCTGGGATACCATACTTGAAGCTCAATTAGTATCTGAAACCTTAGAGCTCTCTGAAGCAATTTGGCGCAGAGGAGCTCATAAAATTGCTGATAAAATATACAAAAAAATAACCGGCTATGACGGCTATTTTGATACCAGAATTGTTTATGTGTCAGAAAAAGGCCCTTATACAAAAAGGATAAAGAGAATAGCGATAATGGATCAGGATGGCGAGAATCATCGATATCTTACTGATGGTTCAACCCTCGTTTTAACGCCTCGGTTCTCTCCCGACGGCAAAAAAATATTATATTTATCATACAAAAATAGAATCCCTCAAGTTTTTATGCTTGATTTAGCAAGTGGTAAAAGTTCCTTGCTCGGTAATTTTCCAGGAATGTCATTTGCTCCCCATTTTGCACCTGATGGAAGAACTGCTCTGATTTCAATTGCTCAAAATGGTAGAACTCATATATATGAAATTGATTTAGCTACTAAAAAGAAGACACAGCTAACGCAGGGTGCTAGTATTTTTACCTCTCCTAGTTATTCTCCTGACGGGAAAGAAATATTATTCCAGTCTGATAAAGACGGCTTACGGCAATTATATATTATGGATAGAAATGGCTCAAATATCAGGAGGATCAGCAGCAGCGGATCTTATGCAGAACCGAGCTGGTCAGTTAATAATTACATAGCTTTTACCAAAGTAAGTAGAGATTTTGGCTTTACTATAGGGGTCATGAAGCATAGCCCAACATCTACTTATAGTAATGAGCGTTTGATTACTAGCGGTTATCTTGTAGAGAGTCCATGCTGGTCCCCCAACGGCCGAGTGATATTATTTACTAAAGGAAGTAAGCCTACTAGCCATAAAACAAGTGGTTTAAGTAGATTACATACTATTGATTTTACCGGTTATAATGAAAGAGTGCTACCCACACCTTATGATGCTTCCGATCCTGATTGGTCAAAACCAAGATTGTAGGAGCCGCTTTTAACCTAATTACCGACTATGTCCTGGAAAAGGGAATAAAGTATGATGATTTTAGCGCAATTTTTATAACCTATTTCACAAAATTGGCTACACTAGCAATAATTTAGTTAAAATGGGCGATAAATTAATTATAATGAATTAATTTATTGTCCATTTTCGCCTTTATGAAAAATTTTCTATTTTTAACCCTACTGTTATTAGTATTTCAGCAGAGCGCGTTAGCTAGTTCACATCCACAGCAGAAGATCAATATTACCCCAGAAAAATTAACTACAGCTGAATTCTATGAGAAATATACAGCAGTCGGACAGACTAAGCTTGCAAACAGCAAGGATTACTTTGCCAAAGTAAAAGGAAAAGTTGATTTCATATCTAGCATTCAAGGTAATAAAATAGCAAAAGGCAATATAGTAATAATTATAGATAAGGAAATTGCAGAAAAGTTAAAATCTCAAGCTGAAGCAAATTTATATCTTGCAGAATCAACTCATAACCGTAACTTATCACTTTTGAAAAAAAACATCATCAATGTAGAGGTAATCAATAAATCAAAAGCATCGCTAGAGCAAGCTAAAAATGAATATGTAAAAGCTCTCAAGACCTATGATGATATGGTAATTAAAGCCATGGAAGAGGGTTATATAGGAGTAATTAGAGCAAATATAGCAGATGAAGTTAAAGAAGGGGATTATTTATTTAGCATTACAACAAAAAGTAATTTTTATATATTTGCTGAACTTCCAGAGATATTGCGAGGCAGAATATTGACTTCGGACACAGTTAGTGCTCATGGAAAAAATGATAAAATTATACCTGGCAAAATTCTAGCTATATCAGATTATTTATCTAGTAACGGCACTGTTACTGTTAAATTTGAATTTCCTTATGATGATAGTTTGGTGCATGGAGCATTTGTGGAAACTGACATAATTTTCAATAAACATCACGCACTCGCTCTCCCTGAAAAAGCTGTTTTAAAAAATAATCAAGGTGATTTTGTTTATGTAATTACTCCAGAAAACAAAGTTAAACAAGTATTTGTAACTTTAGTAGTAAGGACAAATAGCATGATAGAGCTATTATCAAATGAATTGAAAGAAGGAGATATGATAGTTCTCGATGGCTTAACCAAAGTATATGACGGTGCAGAAGTAATAATTAATAGCAAAACTGAACCTTCTGGAACTTGAAGATCTAATTTATTGTATAAAAATAATGTCCCTCCCTGCCCTTTGTATAAAAAGACCTGTTTTTACCATCGTACTTAGCCTTATAGTTATGACGTTGGGAGGAGTATTCTACACCAAATTGCAAATAAGAGGTACGCCGAATATTGCCCCTCCCATAATTTCCATAAGTGCTCGATACGCTGGAGCAGATGCACTTTATATGGAAAAGCAAATTACTACAAGAATGGAAAAGGAGCTAAAAACTCTAAAAAATCTAGATTTTATGTCTTCCGAGAGTAAAGTTGGAGAAAGCAATATCACTCTTTCGTTTAAATTAGATACTGATATTGAAATTGCGCTAAATGACGTAAGGTCTAAAATTTCTGATTTAAGCTATATCTTTCCTGACGATATGCAACAGCCCTCGGTAGCTAAACTTGATTCAGATAGCTGGCCAAGCATGTGGATAAGTATTAATAGCGATAGGCACGATAACCTTGAACTTACAAAAATCGCTGATGATCAGATCAAATCAGAACTTGAAAGGCTACCTACTGTGGGTAATTCAATTATCTTTGGTGGCAGATATTACACTATGCGAATAGAGCCTTATAACTCAAAGTTGTTTGCACATAAAATATCCCCTTTTGAAATAGAACAAGCTATTACCAATCAGAACAAAGATTATCCAGCGGGTACTATTAAATCGGATATAAGAAACTTTACCTTACGATTAAACTCATCACTAAATAGCCCAAAGGAATTTGAGAATATAATTATAAAGAAATATGAGGACGGAACGGTAATCAAACTGGGGGATATAGCAAGAATTGCCTTAGAACCCCTAGAGGACGATGTAATTCTAAGATATAATGGCAAAAGGTCAATGGCAGTCGGTTTAATTAAACAATCAACCGCCAATATCATAGAATTATCAGATAGTGTTAGAAAAGAGCTTATTAAAATACAAGCTAACTTACCAGCTGGGGTACAAGTAGAAATAGCCCATGATGCAGCAATTCCTGTTAAAGAATCAATCAGAGAAGTATTTTTTACAATATTTGAAGCTATTGCCTTAGTTGGTTTTGTAACCTATATTTTTCTGGCATCCGCTAAAATCACCCTTATACCACTTGTCACTATTCCTATTTCTTTAGTCGGAACTTTTACGGCAATGTATTTTTTAGGGTTTTCAATTAATACCTTTACGTTACTTGCAATGATTTTAGCAATAGGTCTAGTAGTTGATGATGCTATTGTAATGCTCGAGAATATTTTCCGGCATAGTCATGAACTTGGCAAAAGCCCGATACAAGCGGCATATGATGCTTCCAGTGAGATTGGGTTTGCCGTAATTGCTATGACTATTACCCTTGCTTCTGTCTTTTTACCAATAGGTTTTATTGAAGGTTTCCTTGGTAAACTATTTATAGAATTTGCGTGGACACTAGCATTTTGTGTATTATTTTCAGGTTTTGTGGCTCTTACCCTAACTCCGATGATGACGAGCAGAATGATTGCCAGGTCTGAAGTTCCTAAACCAAAAATATTACAAGCTTTTGATATTTATTTAAATAAAGCTCAAAATTTTTATATAGACTATCTAATATTAGCACTACAGAATAAAAAGAAATTTTTTGCTCTCTGCTTTGCCTCAGCAGTAGTTTTAATAGTTAGCTTCAAATATGTTGGCAAAACTTTTGTACCTGAAGAAGATCAAGCTTTCTTACAAGTTATATTTTCAGGACCTGAAGGAGCCAGTGTTGCCGAATCGGAAAAAACTGTTCTTCAAGCAGAAGAAATAATGAAAAAAGACAAAGATATATTTGGTTTTTTTGCTGTTATTGGTTGGGGAGGGGGTGAAAACGCTATGGCTTTTGTCCCTTTACAGGAATGGAATAAAAGAAAAAGATCACATCTTGATATCAAAGAAGATTTAAACAGAAAATTTTCTGAAATACCAGGAATGTCAATATTTGCTATTAGTCCTAGATCACTAGGCACTGGCGGTTCAGATAAAATGGTTGAATTTAACTTACAAAGTTCTCTTGAATATACAGACCTTGACGTATTATCAAATAAATTCATGGATAAAATGAAACAAAATCCTTTATTCCAAAACGTAGAAAGAGATTTCAAATCTTCTACTCCAACTCTGGATATTATAGTTAATCGGGAGAAAGCTTATAGATATGGAACAAATCTTGAAACAATCGGTAAAACCGTACAGTATTTAATAGCCGGTAGAACCGTCGGAGATTTTAGAATGGGTAATGATATATATGATGTAATTCTTAAATATTCGGATTCTGAAAGAAGTAGCCCAGAAGATCTAAATAGAATTCTTATCAAGACCGATAATAATAATGCGCTGCCTCTCCAGTCCGTAGCAGATATAGTAGAAAAAATCACAGTTAAAGAGTACAAGCATTATAATACGGCAAAATCTATTACCATTACCTCCGACTTATCGCCTGATAAAACTTTAGCCGATGCAGTTAAAGCTATAGAATCAATTGCGACAGAATTGCTAAATAAAAATAATACTAAACTAGAATATCTTGGTGAAATAAAGCAAATGAATGAATCTTCTGGCGGCATTCTTATAACTTTCCTTTTTGCTTTAGTCTTCATATTTTTAGTTCTATCTGCACAATTTGAAAGCTTTGCTGATTCACTGTTAATTTTAATGGCTGTCCCATTTTCAATGACTGGCGGTGTTCTTGCCTTACTATTATTTAACAACACTATCAACATGTATAGTAACATTGGGTTAGTTACTCTTATTGGTTTAGTTACTAAAAATGCTATTATGCTTGTTGAATTTACTAATCAATTGCGCCATCAAGGAATGAAAATTACTGAAGCCGTAGTACAATCGGCAAAACTCCGTCTGCGCCCAATATTAATGACAAGTATAGCAACTATTTTTGGAGCTTTACCTTTAGTTTTAGCCAATGGTGCCGGAGCAGAATCACGCAACTCTATTGGGCTTGTAATTGTTGGGGGAATGTTAATCGGTACTTTATTTACAATATTTGTAATACCTGTATTATACCAAACCTTTAAAAAAGAAAAATCTTTAGTAGATTAAATCAAGTTATGAAAATATTAGGTATCGATCCGGCTCTTTCTTCTCTTGGATGGGGAATAATAAAGTTAACCCCCCCAAAAATTAACTATATAGCAAGTGGCCTGGTTAAAACTGCTCCTACTGAATTAATGTATAAAAGACTTTCTTATATTGCAAATGCGGTTCAGAACATTATTGAATTACATGACCCGGATTTAATAGCTATGGAAGAAACATTTATCAATATGAATGCCAGATCCTCGCTAAAACTCGGTTACGTCAGAGGTGCTCTTATGTCTTTAATAGGAAAGTTCGATAAGCCTTATTTTGAGTATAAACCTAATCTAATAAAGAAAACAGTAGTCGGAGTCGGTCACGCCGAAAAGGACCAGATAACGCATATGATAAAGCTCATAATATCAGGCACTCCCGATCTTAAAAATTCTGACGAAACAGATGCCCTGGCAGTAGCTTATACCTGTTCTGTTTTTACTAGATAATTTTAAATCACCCCCCCTTAACCCCCTTGTATATGATAACTTTTAGGTTTTATTAAACTTAAAAAATGCAAAGACAAAGGTATACAAAATCCTATAAATAGCCATTTTAATTGCGATAAAAATAACGAATCTGTTTTTAAAAGAAGAAAGATTTGATTAACTAATAGAAATACAGAAAGACAAAAAATTGTTGCTATTACTTTTATATTATTACTAATCGAAGCCTTTTTATTTCTAAAGCAATATTCGGAAGATATGACACCTACTAGAGAATAATAGGCCAGCCATGAGTATTCTTTAATTTTATATAATAAACCAATATAAGTCATTAATAATGTACTAAAAAGCAGTATGATCAGGAATAAAATGCTTTCTTTAAAATTTTTTAAAAACCAACTATAGATAAAAATTAACAATAACCCAACAAATATTGCTCCAAAAACATCAAAATAATTATGGTAACCTAAATGTACTAAACCTGCGCTAATCCCAATTAACAACATGGTTATTATTACCTTAATGATAAGTTTATTTAGTGATTTGAATAACCATCCATATAAAACTATAGAAGATTGCATGTGCCCACTTGGGAAAGCAAACCCTTCTTTCCCTAAACTTGGAGCTAACGGAACCTGAAAAGTAATTTTGAGAGCTAAATTAAGTAACATACTTGTTAACAATAAACAAATTCCATGAAAAAACACTTTTCTATCAATCCATATATAACCTATGATAATTAAAGGAATAATTATGGTATCATGGCTAAAGTTTAGAAAGAAGCGAGAAATATTATCCAACATTATAATTTGCTTATAAATTCCATACATTCAGAAAAAACTGCTTAAATCAAAAATATTGCAGCGAAATAATTTAATCAAGTAAAGGTTTTGTCCTTATAAGATATCTTAAATTTAAACACGGTAACTTTATTGCTAAGGGATTTAATACGCATTAATTTTTATAAATATTTGTTGATTATAAAAAAGAAAAATACTATAGGTTAAAAAATTTAAGCTATTACTACCAAATATGAAAACAAACCATGATAACCAAATTCACTTAGAATTAATTAAAATACATGAGGAGCATAATGCATCTTTAAAGCAAAGAGCCTCTGACGATATAGAGGCAGCAAAAAAATCCGCAGCAGAAAGTATTGAGAGCTATAAGAAAATTTGGCAAGGGTACTATGTGGAATATCACCCAGAAGAGTGGCCGGCTAAACTCGAGGAAGAAAGGCAAAAGATCGAAAACGAGTTAAAAGCCAAAATTCATAAAATCAACCAAGAACTAGAAGAGCAAATACAACGAGCGAATGAAGCACACGAAAAAGCTATACACGAACAAGAAGAATTTCAAGAAAGCTCGCTAAAGTTACAAGAAAGTTTATTGGACATTGAAATTAGCAACCAAATTTCTCTGGCAGGCGGGCAAAAAACATTTTTTGTTAAAACTTTTTTGTCTCAAATAAATTAGTTGGGGTCTTTTTGACGAAGGTACAGAAGCTTATATAGAAAAACAATTAGGAGATTATGCCAAAGAAATTGGTAACTGGAAGGATTTAAGAGTAGTTACAGAATATGTAGTTAAAAACTGCCAAAAAGAACTGGAGTCAATTTTTACAAAACAGCTACTTACTGATGAAAAAGAAGCTGTAGCTTTTTCCCATTTAGAAGGATATGGTTATCAATTCATGTCAAAACACGGACCTTTATTAAGCTTTGATTCATCAGAAAAAATAGCCCCAACTATTAAAAAATTACTCAGTTACTCATATATTGATCAACCCCCTGGATTAAGCCGAGATGCTTTAAAAAATAAACTAATAAGAGATTTAACGAAAATTATTAAAGTGGATCCTAGTATAAAATTACTACTAAATGTAAGCCCCCAATACGGTAATATTTACATATACGGCAAGAAACTAACAGAAATTATAGAACAACAAGGCCTTGAACAAGATTTTGATGGATATTATGAGAAAGCACCTAGTAAAAAAGTAGGTTATATAGTAGTTAGCAAAGCATCCTCATATATAGAAGATATGGCAAGTGATTTTGTTGATGTTTTTGTTTACGAACACGTTCATCAAGCAATGCAAATCCTTTTTGATAATTTCTGTAAACCTTATAAAGCTGTTGATCAACTAGCTCAAGCAAGTTTCAGCCAAGTAATGAGATTTGTAAAAAAATCACATTTTTCAAGAATGGAAGCACTAAAAGCAAAAGTTACAACTTTGGATTTATCCGGAGGGAATCTTCTTCCTTTTGATCAGATGGAAATAAATGGGGATACTATAATAAAATTATCATTAGCACAAACTAAAGATATTAAAAAATTATTACAGGATATTTTTACTCAGAGTGCTAAAGATATAGGAGATAAAAGCCCTGAGGGTAGTGTTTCTAATATAATCAGCATTATTGACTCTTATGTAAATAATGATGAATTATTATTAACCCAAGGAAAAAGTGTTTTAGATAATTTCTCTAAAACACTCTCTGGATTTTTCCCAAGTTTGAAAGAATGCTCTATAGAACTCATCTTAAGTTATTTAATTGATATTGAAGAAATTACCCCTGGCTCCTTTTATTTCTTGAGTAGATATCCAGAAGAAGCTTGGGATTCAGAAGCAATAGCCCATTATTTTGAACACGTAGCAGCAGTAATAAGAGACCCATCATCTAAAACGAGATTGGCGGTTTGGAAGGCAACTGGAATAGATAAATATTTTACAGAGCATATATTGCCTCCTGCTGTGGAATATTTAACTCCAAAGTTTTCAATAAATAACGATGAGAACAGAGAATTAGCAAAGAATTTACTAGCACCTTCTTGGAATTCAGAGGCAGTAGATGCACTTTTTAATACAGCTCATAGCGTAAGTATTTTAGGAGGAGAGTTAGTTGAAGCAGCTTTTTAAAGCTGCTTCAAACTTTCAAACATATACTGTTTATTACTCCCTTAGAAAGTACTTAACCAGTATTTTTGAGCTTAAAGCTTAGGCGATGATGGATAGAAGTACCGTATTTTTCTATGGCAGATATATGTTCTTTTGTCCCATAACCAGAATTTTTAGCCCAGAAATAATATGGAAACTCCTGGTGCAGTAATTCCATCATTCTATCCCTGGTAACTTTAGCTATTATTGAAGCTGCAGCTATAGATATCGACCTATCATCCCCTTTTATATAGCTTACAAAACGTTGATCACTAAATTTCATATTACCGTCTACAATTACTACCGAAGGCTCCTTTATTAACCCCTCTACCGCAAGGACACAAGCTTTCTTTGTTGCTTCTAGTATGTTTATTTCATCAATTTCTTTTGGCTCTACAACACCAATTGACCAGGTATAATTTTGAGTAATTTTTACGTACAATTCTTCTCTTTTATTTTTAGATAATTTTTTAGAATCCTTAATACCTTCAATTAAATTGTTTTGATCAATAATAACAGCAGCAGCTACTACGGGACCTGCAAGCGGTCCCCTGCCAGCTTCATCTACACCGGCTACTACCCCTTGATAATTTGATTCAATAGATAAATCCATTTTTTTACTCTCTCATTAAGTTTACGCATGCTACCATACTAATTGCAGCTACCTCGCTTCTAAGCACCATATTACCAAGACTTACAGAAATAACCTTAGGATTAGATATAAGTTTTTCCTTTTCACTTGGAGAAAAACCGCCTTCCGGTCCTACCAGAATAGCAATATTTTCTTCAAACTTTTTTATGGAGCTAATTTTTACTTCACCACTTTCCTCCTCATTTGCGAAAATAATCTGATCTACCCCGCTAATATTACAAAACTCTTTAAGATTAACGGGTAAACGCAATACGGGTATTACAAAGCCTTCGCTCTGCTCTACTGACTCTATTATGCATTTGGTAAGCCTTTGCTGATTGATACTCCTAAATTGCGTTCTTTCTGAAATTACCGGAATAATTTCAGTAACTCCCTGCTGTACAGCTGCTTTAAGTGCTTCTATAAATCTATCTGGTTTAATAATACACATAGCTAAAATCAGCGATTTCTGATGCTCAACTTTCCGTAACTTTTCCCCTATAACTACTTGTAAATCACGCTTATTAATTGCTCTAACCTCAGCTTTAAATTCTCCGTCAATATTATTAAACAACCGGAATTCTTCAGAAATTTTCATCCTCAAAACTGACTTACAATAATGAAAAATATCATCGTTTAAGGTTATGATTTGATTTTTAGCGATTCTAGAAGTAGTATAAATTCTGCTTAAGCTAGAAAATTTCATATTTAAATAATAGAAAATGTTAAAGGAGCAATCTTGTAAACAATTATCGGATAGTACTCTAACCGATAAAAATAAGGCAAGTAAAAAGGATAATAAACCTTTTTCGGCGTTGAGTAAAGATGAAGAATTTGGTGGCCCTAAAGGGCCAGAACCAACTAGATATGGTGACTGGGAAGTTAACGGAAGAGTTTCGGATTTTTAAATACCATGCAACCTTTAAATCCACCTCAAAAAGAAGCTGTTGAAACTACTGAAGGTCCCCTACTCGTACTAGCGGGGGCCGGAACCGGTAAAACCAAAGTTTTAACCAGTAGAATAGCTTATATAATTAGCAATAATCTGGCTTATCCAAGTCAAATACTAGCTGTTACCTTTTCAAATAAAGCAGCTCGGGAAATGCAAAACCGAATTAATGAAATTATTGCCTCGGACGGGCTAAATATAGGCACATTTCACTCTATTTCAACAAGAATATTAAGGTCTCATATTCACCTACTTGATAACGGTATGAACCGAAATTTTAATATTATTGACCAAGATGAGCAAATAAAGTTAGTTAAAAATATTGCTCTTGAAAATAATATTGATATTAAGAAGTATCCTCCTAAATTATTGCATGTAATTATTTCTAAATGGAAAGATCAAGGGGTTATACCTGAAAAGGTTAGCAGCTCTGATACTACTACTCCTGAATCACAACTTGCCTATCTTATTTATCAAAAATATCAAAAAATCTTACAGGAATCAAATGTTGCCGACTTTGGCGATCTGTTATTATACTGCAATCAATTACTCATCAATAATCCTGAGGTTCTTAAATATTACCAAAGTAAATTTAAATACATTTTAATTGATGAATATCAGGATACTAACGCTGTTCAATATGTATGGGCTAGGATGCTTGCAAGTAATCACAAAAATATTTGCTGTGTCGGGGACGATGACCAATCAATATATAGCTGGCGAGGAGCTGAAGTTAAAAACATACTTCGTTTTGAAAAAGATTTTCCTAACGCAAAAGTTATAAAACTAGAACAAAATTATCGCTCCTGTTCTCATATTCTGGAAGCAGCATCTAGTATCATAAGAAATAACAAGAACAGGCATCACAAAAACCTTTGGACTGAAAGGCAAACACAGGAAAAAATAAAAATAATTTCCTGCTGGAATGAAAAAGAAGAAGCTAGATTTGTTGCAAACCAAGTAGGAAAATATATCAATTCCAAACAATATAGTGCCGGTCAGATTGCCATTCTTGTTAGAGCCGGATTTCAAACCAGAACTTTTGAAGAAGTCTTTATCAGCAACGCCATGCCCTATCAGATCATCGGTGGCTTAAGATTTTATGAAAGAATGGAGATTAGAGATTTACTCGCTTATATCCGTCTTGCAATTAATAAAAATGACAACCTAGCTTTTGAAAGAGTAATTAATGTACCGAAAAGGTCAATAGGTAATGCTACCCTAAAAAAGATTAAGGATAAAGCCACCGATTACTCTGTTTCAGCATTTAGCGCTTTAGAAAAAATGATTGAAAATGATGAAGTTAAAGGAAAAACCAAAGAAAATCTTCAACATTTCATTACACTTATTAATCAGGCATCTTTAAGATATACAAGTGAACCTGCATTTGATGTAACAAAATTTATTCTTGAAAAATCCGGTTATTTAGCTGCTTTAAAAGAAGAAAAGACCGAAGAATCAAGAAGTAGAATTGAAAATATCAATGAAATGCTAAAAGCCATAGATGAAGCCGGCAATATTAACGAGTTTGTTGAACATGCAAGTTTAGTCATGGATAATGACATGCTTGAATCTGATTATGGCGGAACGATAAAAATCATGACCTTGCACGCTGCAAAAGGCCTTGAATTCGATATAGTATTTCTACCAGGATGGGAAGAAGGCATATTTCCTCACCAAAAATCTCTCTTAGAACAAGGAGATAAGGGATTAGAAGAAGAAAGACGTATTGCCTACGTGGGGATTACTAGAGCTAAAAAGGAGTTATTTATTACCTATGCCGAAAGCAGAAGAATATTTGCTGAAATATTAAACTCAATACCTTCGCGCTTCCTATCCGAAATCCCAGTTGAAATATGCCAGAAAATTTCCAGTTCAAATCAGCTAAATTATTTAGGCTCAAAACATAGTTTTTATTTTGAAAATAATACCACCCCTAGTACTTACGCACCTACTTCTAGTAAACTTAACCCTAAAAGCCAATCAAATGAAAAACGTCCTGGCAATAGAATAAATCACGAGAAATTCGGTAACGGAATAATTATTCGAAAAAACGGCGATAGTCTAGATATAGTTTTCGAAAAATGGGGCTTAAAAACTATTAAGGAGAGTTATATCAAATTGATTTAGCACATAACGCATTAATCAAAAATTTACTAATCTTTCTGCTTAACCTCTTGAAATATATTTTTTTATTATAAAATATATATTGTAAATACAAATTTTATAAGGAGGAAATCATGTCATATTTACCAAGATTAAGATCAAAATCAGAATCCATAAGAACAAGAGACAGTATATTTGATGACTTGTTTAATGAGCTTTATTCCTTACCAACTTCTTTTTTATCTAAAAGTGGAATGGACTTATCTCCTAGAATTGATATATCTGAAACAGATAGTGAGTACAAGATAGAAGCAGAATTACCGGGAATAAACCAAAAAGAAATAGATGTAAAAATAGATAATAATATTCTTACCATAAAAGGAAAGAAAGAAGATGTAAAAGAAGAAAAAGAAAAAAATTACCATTTAAGAGAAAGATACTATGGAGCATTCCAGAGATCAATTTCGCTACCTAATAATATCGAACCAGAAAAAATTAAAGCGAGTTTCGAAAACGGAGTTTTAAATATATCGGTACCAAAAAATGATAAAAGAACCCCTAAAAAAATAGAAATAAGTTAAGCGAATTAAAGGAGAAGAATGAGGTTAGCATATGAATGTAACTGATCAAAAGTCAACTGTTTGTAAATGGACCAATTACAAGGCTATATTAGCTATATTAGGGTTTAGTACCTGCCTATTTTTGGCAGGTACTATATATTTCCTAGTAAAATGTTATAACCAGAATCAAATCATTTCGGAACAATTATTAGAGTATAAGAATCAGCTTAATTATAATAAGCCTCAGCCATTGCTTCTGGATGATAATTTTGAGCGTAGAATGAAAAAATTGTTTGATGAAATGAGCTTAATTCCTCGTACATCATTATTCAACCTTATTGATCGTAATTTCTTTAATTCCCACATTCGTGGGGACAATTTATTAAATGATAATTATTTAAATCACTCTACAATCGAGGTATTAGATAAAGAATATCTAATTACGTTAGCAATACCAGGATTTACTAGAGAACAACTCAAATTAGAATTGAATGGAAATATCTTAACAATTTCTGCGGAAAATAAAGAACAATCAGATGAAAATAACACTAAAAAGAACATAAATAGTAAATTCAAACAGGTAATTAGCTTGAATACTGATATTGAACGGAACTCAATTAAATCGTCATTAAAAGACGGTATACTAACTATCAGTATTCCACGTACCCAACAAAAAGGAGAACCTCAAACCATAAACATTGAGTAAATAACTTAAAGCCCAATATTTATTGGGCTTATAATAATAATTTACTTAATTGTCTTATGGATATCTTAAAAAATGGATAATTTTACAACCAATATACTTAATATTTATAAGGACAAAGGTAAAAAGTGGCTTACAGATTTACCTACTATTATAAAAGCACTAACAAGTGAATATAATTTGTCTGGTTTAAAACCGTTAAACAATCTGATTGTAGAGGCTTATCTTAGTATAACAGATACTTTTTAGAGTTTTCTGGTGGCAATACCGAGTCTCATTTAGTGATTAATAAATAATACTTAAATTAGAATAACCTATCAGTAATTTTCCTGCTAAAATTATTTATTCCAGCAAAGATTTTTATATTCCTTATTCAGTTCTATTACAGTCCAGACCCAAACTATACAGATAATTAGAAATATAACCATTAAGAAAGTAGAAATTGAATGATAAGTAGCAGTAGGAATTATAATAAAAATCATTGACTGCACAAACGCACTTGCCGATTTACCAAGCTTCGTACCGATCATATCGGCCGCTGCCTTACCCTTAGTTTTTAATTCATCCTCAAGTGGTACGTATGCCATTTCTTTCGTACTATCAAAAAAAGTGTATTTACTTGATTTGCTGAAAACATTTTGAATTGCTCCGATTAAGACTGCAAGCATTAAAGGATCAGTCATAACGAAAAAGGTAACTAGCAAGCTCCCTACCGCATCAAAATTAGATATTGTAAAGAAGAGGCTTCCGGTAATTAACATCATAAGTGGAGTAATAATAGCTGCAGAAAACCAACCGAGCCTTCTAACAAGATTTGAACCCACAATAACAAAGAAAATAGTTAATAATCCTGTATAACTAAGATAGCTACCAACAAATACGGCAAAGTCTGTAGGGTTAGTGTAAAGTTTATTCGCCTCGGCTTTCCAAGGGCCTTCCACTAAATTGATGGCAAGACCGTAGCAAAATAATAAGACTGTTATAAGTCTTATATATCTTGATTCAATAATCATTTTAAAACTATCTTTTAGAGAAAGATGATTTTTTTTAACCTTAAATTTCAGAGTATTTATAGTTTCCTGATCAAGAATTTTAGCGTTAATTAACCAGAATGCTACCAAAGCTAATAGACCTAAGACAAGCACAACAGATATTACTATTTGGATCGAAACAACACTTTTATCAGCATTAGCAGAAAAATTACTGATAATGTAATTACTCATATTTGATAAATTCATTAAAAAAGTACCAGCTATATATAGTCCTGTTTGGCCGAGCAATCCAAACAAAGGATAAAATCTTTTTGATTCTTCAACCGTAGTAATTTTATTTACAAATTGCCAGAATAACAAGGCAAACACAGCATTTGGCCATAATTCTGCAATTATATAAAATAGAGAAAAGCTCCAATTAGATAGTAATAATATAAACCATTTTAAATTCGGATATATAGACCCAAGATGGTTAGCATAGGTAGGGTCTAGATGGAAGTATTGGTAATTTGGAAATAAAACAAAAGCAAACAGAGCAAAGAAACTTAAAAAAACAGACATAATAAGGTAAAAAATGGTTTCACCTTTCATTATACTAACTAACTTTACGTAAATTATTGTTACCAAAAAAGCGGCAGGCAAAACGCCCCAGAATTTTAAAAAAGCAATTGTTTCAGTACCAATCATCGTGTTAACAACACTATCTTTCATTGCTCTGATTAAATTCTGGATCAAAAGAATTGAAAACATAAGTAGAGTTATAAGCAAAAACTTAGGTAACTCATGCCTATAAACCGGCCATAAGTAATCAATTATTTTGCTAAATTTTGAGGAAGATAAGTCGGGATTAGAGGAAACGCTATTAGAAGTATTATTCTGAGGCTCTGACGCCATAATCTATATCTACCTGATAAATTGTTATTGGTCAGGACTGCATAGTATATACTTTAAAAGTTCCTGTCAATACATATTTAAGATAAATAATTCTAGTGGGTTATGAATATTAAAAATATTTACAACAGCAGCTTTCTAGTTGGTTTGAGTATTTAGAGTAGAAGATTAAATCCCGTAAAACGCAAGTTTAGGATAAGGAAGGTTTCTAAGTATTAATTCGATAAGGTTTACATGAATATTAGTGCTGAGTTATAATAATTTTCAAGAAAAAAACTCAGAGCTCAACATGAAGAAATGTATCCCAACAGTTTATTATTTAGTAGATAATTTTTATAAAATATACAATCAATGGGAGCAAAGTAAACTACTACCTAAAAAAAGGTGCGCTAAAGAGGCAACTTGTTGAATCTTCTGGGTAAATTAAAATATTGTTAATACCTTGTTTAGAAACGGTATAAAAAATAGCAATTTTGAGTGCTATTTTAAAGTTTTGTATAACTTATAGTAGACTTTTATTATAGAACAATTTATAACAGGCCGCAAATGGGGAGTTTTATGGGAAATAATTTATTAAAATTTATTCTAATATTATATAGTGTCTATAGCGGAGAAAAAACAATGGCTGCCGAACTTTTTTTTGAAAACCCTAACTTAAGCTTATTAATACAACATTTGCCACACGATAAAACAAAGAAATGTGATATCCATGAACAAAAAATATTAACTATTCAGGTGACTTTTGCGTTACTGAAAAACCCAAAGCTTTTACCAGACTTAAATAAATAAACTAGACAGCGTTGCTCCTTCAGTTCAGACTAGCATAGTGCAAGGGATTGTAAACGCTCAAGGAAAAAAAGCTGAAATCAATGATAAGTATAATTTATCCCCTCAAAATTTAGTAGAAGAGATTAATAAAATAGAATTTATTTTTCCTTCTGATACTTTAGAAAAAATGGATTTCAATTGTAAAACAGCGGATTATTTATGGGTGGCTTTTTATATGACTGGCAACAAAGAGTATTTATTAAAAATTATAACTTTCCTTAATCAATTTCCTTTGCAAATAAGAATTCTAGCAGCTGAAGCAACAAATAATGTGGCTACTGGAACGCATGATCAAAAAACACCCTATCAAGATATACTGGACACATTAACTGTTGATGAAACAACTCAATTTTATACTTATAAAATAATTTCTTGGTCGCTTGCGTCAAATAGGGAGCAATATCCAACTATTGATACAATGGTAGAAAAGATATTTTCCTCTCAACCAAATTTAGACTTTTATAGGGACGTAAATCTTTAAGAATATTAGTCAGGGCTGCATAGTATATGTTTTCGAATCTTCTGTTAACACATATCTAGAATAAGTTATTTTACAATAAAAAATATTTATTTGCTATAGATTCAAAATTATTAATCAAAACAAATAATTAATTTTAATATTTAAATCCTATCTTTTTACCCTAACAAAACAAGATGTTGCTATATAATCTTTCCGAGGACCGTTCACCTTGAATTTTTGAATAAACTGATTAGAATTAACAATTTCATAAGTTGTAGAATAAAAATCCTGGTTACATTTGTAATTGCCGCTAACTATCGCAGTTAAATTTGAATCGAATAATAAATTGAACATGAAATGTCTACTCCCCTGTTCATAACTGTATAGTCCTAAATTTCCGCTACTATCTAAAATATAATCATACTTCTTCTTTGCTTTGGATACAAAACCATTAGACCATTTTACTTCTAAGGATTCTTGGTAATTTAAAATATGTATATCTTCCTTGGCGACAGAAGCTCTTCCTTTAGCTCCCGCATTAGATAAAGAAGAGGACTGATCAATAATCTGTCTTTCAATATCCCAATCTCCTTGGAGATAACAAAAAAATAATAGACCGGTCATAAATATTGGTTTGTCCTTTTAGAAACTCTGCTTTATAATTTAGCACTTGGTAAGTATAAAAATATCTAAATAACAAAATTATTCATCAAAAAACTAAGATATATGACATTCATCGAAGAATTTAAAAAGAAAGGCTATTTTTATCAATGTACTGACGTTGCAGCCTTAGAGCAGAAAATGGCTCAAGAAAAAATAGCAGCCTATATAGGATTCGATTGCACTGCTGAATCTTTGCATGTAGGTAACCTAATGCAAATTATGATATTACGTCTTTTGCAGAAATACGGTCATAAGCCAATTGTTTTAGTAGGAGGAGGAACTACCAAAATCGGTGATCCAACTGGTAAAGAAGAACTTAGAAAGTATCTTAGTGATGAAGATATATATAAAAATATGGCAGGGATTAAAAAATCTTTATCTAAATTCATTAGATTTGGCGATGGACCAAGTGATGCCGTTATGCTAAATAACGCCGATTGGCTTGATAATCTCGGTTATATTGAATTTTTACGTAAATATGGCAGGAACTTTTCGATAAATCGAATGCTAACAATGGATTCGGTTAAAACCAGGTTAGAGAGAGAACAATCTTTAACCTTTTTGGAATTCAATTATATGCTTTTACAAGCCTACGATTTTTATTACCTTAATAAGATACATAATTGTGCATTACAACTTGGAGGTAGTGATCAATGGGGTAATATTGTTACCGGTGTAGAGTTAATTCGAAAAATAAACAAAAATGAATCATTCGGCCTAACTACTCCCCTACTTACTACTTCTTCAGGAACAAAAATGGGGAAATCTGTAAGCGGCGCTGCATGGATAAATGAAGAGCACCTATCCCCTTATGACTATTATCAATACTGGCGCAATACGGAAGATGCGGATGTCGCTAAATTTGCTAAATTATATTGCGAGTTTTCAGAATCGGAAGAACAAGAATTTGAAACTTTAATCAGCGAGAATATCAACGAAGCTAAGAAAAAATTAGCTTACAGGGTCACGGAGCTTTGTCATGGACAAGAAAAAGCCCAAGAAGCCTTTGATACTGCCATTAAAGTTTTTGAGCAGAAAACAATAAGCGATAATTTACCTTCTATTTTACTAGATAAAAAGATTTTATCGCAAGGAATAATGTGTATTGATTTATTATGTCAAACAGGTCTTACTAGTTCCAAAGGAGAAGGTAGAAGATTAATTAGGGGAATGGGTGTTAAAGTTAACGATAATCTAGTGATAGATGAGAATATGATAATAAACTCAAGCTATCTACAAGACGAGATAATCAAAATTTCTTCTGGTAAAAAGAAGCATGTATTAGTTAAAATACAAAAATAAAACCTTCAGGAACTATCAAATTTTATAGCGGCTAGCCGGTATGAGATAGCCTAATTAAATGTTAATTCACTAGAAGCCGCAAAATGTTTTTAATGCCGAAACCTTATGAATCTACCTTATATCCATATTTTAGATTCACAAGCTTTACATGACAATTAACGCTGCACTTCCTATTAGCCAGAGGTTTCTTTGAAATAGAACCTTCTTTCTCAGCAAGACCAAAAGTTTTTAACATTTTTTGCGTTTCAGAATGGAGGTATTGTATCTTTACTTGAGCTGTTCCTTTATGCTTAAAACCAAGTAATCTAGCAGCCTTTTCTGAAACATCGATTTCTCTGTCACCTGCAAAAGGCCCTCTATCGTTGATAAGTACTATAACAGATTTGCCGTTCTCGAGATTTTTGACTTTAACCAGCGCAGGCATATGAAGTGTCTTATGCGCAGCTGTTAATAATTCTTTATTATACGTATCACCATTAGCGGTTTTTTTACCATGAGAACCATCCTTATGTCCGTACCACGAAGCCTTACCAATTTTAGCATACTTGTTATACTTTTTAGGTTTATAGGATTTCCCTTTGATACTATATTTATCCCCGACTTTAAAATGCCCTTTATATTTTGTATTGTGCCTATCTTCCTTAGACAAACTTTGAAAAGATTTAGGGTTACTTTGACAAGACGACAATATTATTGCAAGAAAAAATAACATTACTAGCGAGCTAGCATTATAAATATATATAAGTAACCTTTTACTAAATATACTTCCAAGCATCACCAACTATCTATCGACTCCTGCTCGTTTTTAAAATCAGAAGACTCCCCTTCTTCAATAAGTAATGTCTCTTCTTCCTGCTTTCCTACCGAGGATTCAGTAGTTTTAGGAGTATAATCCCCCAACCTAACATGACTTACAACTTTTTGAACTCCATTAACATTAGACGCAATTGTTGCTACTTTTTGCAATTCTTCTTCTGACCTTGCTATACCAAATAAATAAACAATATCGTTTACTGTAATAACGGTATAGTTAACAAATTTTATACTTCTATCGAGAAAAGTTTTCGATTTAATCTGACTCGTAATCATAGTATCTCTGGTATACTGAACAATATCAAATTTACCGCTATTTTTATCTACCTTAAGCTCATTTACAACTTCTACTACCCCTTCTTGATCCCATGCAATCTGAACAGCATTAATCATGTCTTCTTCTTTATCAATCAATCCTGTATATAACACCCTACCTTGAACTACTTCCACTTTAATTTTGGTATATAACTCCCTAAAATTATTTTTTACAAACGAAGCTTTTATTGCAGTTGCTATACGAAAATCCTTCAAAGCCTCTTCCTTAGGTCTATCCTTGGCAAGTTCTGTTACCGAAGCCGTTGCACCGGTAAAAATAACAGGTAAACAAGCACTTACTAAAAAAGATAGTAATACAACGCTAATAAAAGAAACCTTCTGCATAAAAATAATTATTAAATGAATTACTACACGAGCAATTATACAAAAGAAATATTTTCAATCAACAGATTTAATATAAGCTGCCAAGAGGCTAAAGTTAACTTTGAGCACTAAAACACTGAAATATAATACCTTAATAACTATGAAATCATTCGTAAAAAACCTTAGAGAGAAGCGCTAACCTCTTTAGTCCATGTCAAATCCTTACCTTCTATTATCTCCATTGAAGAGCCCGGGAAATTACCGTCGTGACCTAAATATCTCCCTTTAAGGATATTGGCTAAAAATACTTCAGCGTGGGCATAAAATGCCATCCTGTTTTCAGGTCTAGCAAGCCCATGCCCTTCGTCTTTATAGAGTAAATACACTACAGGTATTCCATGCTTTTTCATAGCAGATACTATTTGATCAGATTCAAACTTTTTAACACGGGGGTCATGAGCTCCTTGTACAATTAACAAAGGTTTTTTTATGTTTTTTACATAATTAAGAGGCGAGCGCTCAAATAGAAATTTTTTCCCCTCTTCATTATCAGGTGAAGCCCCTATAATTTTCTTTAAATGAGCAAAGACCGGTTTCCAATAAGGAGGAATCGAGTTCATTAAAGTTTCTAGATTTGAAGAACCAACAATATCTATTCCTGCAGCATATAGCTCAGGTGTCATACTCATACCGACAAGGGTAGCATAACCGCCATAGCTCCCTCCCATAATCACTATTTTATCTTTCTCGGCAATGTTATTATCTATTGCCCATTTTACTGCATCTTCTAGATCATCCTGCATTTTTCTAGCCCATTGCCCATCGCCGGCATTAATAAAGCTTTTACCAAAACCGGTAGAGCCACGATAATTAACGCTAAGTACTGCATAACCTCTATTAGCAAGCCATTGGTGAGTAGCATTGTAACCTTTATTATCTCTACTATTTGGTCCCCCGTGAACATAAAGCACAAGAGGTATTGGTTTCTCTAGCCGTGCGCCCTTATCCAACCACCTAGGTAATGTTAAATAACTAACTAGCTCTAAACCATCCCGAGAAGTAATTTGTACCGGATGCATTTTAGCAAAGGAATAGCTTTCTTGTTTAGAATTAGAAACGAATAAAAATTTAATTTCTCTAGTAGCTCGATCATATAAATAATATTTATATGGGCCATCATCTTGCATATAAACAACTATCCATTTATTATCATTTTCTACCCTAGAAGTAATTTCAATTGTGCCATAATTAAGCTTCGATAAATTCTTTATATCCTCCTTTATTTGCGGATCAAGAATTACCCATTCTTTTTGCAGATAATCAATTGATACAGCTTGAATCTTTTTAGTGATAGGTTCTACTAAACAAGAGCCTATATCAGCTCGTGCATCTTCATAAAGAAGGGTTCTTTTTTGAGTTGATAAATCTATTTCAAAAAGAGCAGATTTATCCCTTTGGCTGCTATCAACAGCATAGAGAACCTTGCCATCGGCGGTTGTATGTAAAAGCGAAGTAGTTAACATATCTTCTGTTTTTATTTTTTGGAATAATTGCGGGTTTAAAAGGTTACCATTCTTAAAACCGTAAATCTCCCCTTCACCAGTTGGCAACATCTTATAAGCAAAGAGAATTTTAAAATTATCATCAATTATAAAGCTGATATACTTTTCTTTATTTTCGAAGAAAATCTCTGCTTTGCCTGATTTCACATTAATTTTATAAATATCAAAATATTCAGGAACTCTCTTATTCATCTGGACTAAAATTTCATCTGGAAAGTTTTTACTTTTTTTAATCACAGACGCTTTAATCCCCTCCTGTGGAGTAAGAAGGATATTTTCTTTAGTATTTATATCAATCGAATAAAGTCTAAAATTCTCGTCTCCTTTATTATCTATAGAATAAATAATATTATTGCTATTTTTAGCCCACGAATAACTTCTAATACCCCTTTCCGTATCAGCCGTAATCGCCTTTCCTGTTAATGGATTATCAATTGGTGCAACGAAAACGTTTAGTACCCCATTTAACGGCGCAAGGTAACTAATATATTTTCCGTCTTCACTCATCCGCACTGCAATTTTATCTGGATTACCAAACAATACTTCCCGCGGTACTAAACGATCCTCTTTCATAATTCCTTTCCCATTATTATTGAGAGCAACAGCTAGTTCATAATTAATATTTATAATGATTAGTATAAATATTAGAGTTAACTTTAACATAAGTTTGTGCTCTGTGCCCTATATTGTACTTAGTTAATTAGTGATAATATTTCTTGGTGAATATCCTCTATTTCTTTATTCTTACAACTGATAGCTTTGATCCGATCTCTATACATACTTGCAATAATTTTAAACCTTTCATAAACTCCCTGGTGAAAGCTTATATTTTTCTCTTCAAACTTATTTATATCTCCTGTTTGGATGCTTCTCTTTATACCGATTTGTGGTTTTAAATCCATAAAAAATGTAATATCAGGCATAACAACCTTATGGTCATCACTTGCTCTCATTAATTTATTGTGAAGATCAAAGACGTCTTCTATTGTAAGATGGTCTCCTGCTTGATAAGAGGCAGTAGAATCAACAAATCTATCACAAATAACAGTATAGCCCTCCCGCAAAGCTGGTATGATCAAATTATTAATATGCTCATATCTAGCAGCCATAACCAACATCAGCTCAGAAACATTATACAAATGCTGATGTATCAGAAGATTGCGAATTTGTTCAGCTTCTTTAGTACCCCCTACCTCACGTGTATGGATAACCTTAATATCTTTTGAAAGTAAATATTCATAAAGTTTCTTACTCTGGGTAGACTTACCACTTCCCTCCCCCCCTTCAAAACTAATAAATTTAGGGTTATCCCAATTTTTCATCGCTACTATTCATTTCATTTAACCTTGAAACAGCTCTTTGAAACTCTGCTAATCTTTTACCGGAGGTATATATTAAAGACGGCTCAGTTTCAAGTAAAGCAAATAATGCTACCTTATAAAAATAAGCATTATCAATAAAATTAATAACTCGGATAATAATATTTGTTTCATCCTCAGATATTCGCCTTACACCTTCCAGAACTATGATTCCAAATCTCTGACAAAGTTTTACATAATCTGCGTAGCCAAAATCCTGTATAAAGAGCTCATTAAAATTAGTAAATAGAATGTTTTGATGAGTATTAGCAAAAATAACTTCCCGGCCAAACACTTCAAATTTACCTGGGTAAAGCTCTTCTTTAGAACACAAACTCTCCTTAATTCTACCAAAGGCAGTATTATTTTCGTCATTAATAGGAAAGAGTATTTTATTTTTAGCAGTTGCTATTTTTTCTAAACGATAATCTTTTTTGCTATCTAGATTCAAGACCATAAAATCTTTGTTTATGTTTTCTATAAAGGGCAAAAACAATTCTAGTTGTAGACCATCTTTATATAAATCCTCCGGAGCTGCATTAGTAGTTAGGAAAATAAAAACCCCGTTTTGAGATAAAAACGAAAACAACCTCATTATAAGCATTGCATCCGTAATATCCTTTATCTCAAATTCATCTATACATAAAACCATGGCCTGGCTTGCAATTTCATCAGCAAGTTTTTGAACTATTCTATCCTCTCTGTTATTAGCCTGAAACTTATGCGCTTTTTGGTGTAGCTCCTGCATAAAATTTTGAAAATGAATAAACTTTTTCTTAACCAAAATCATTGCAAAAAACATTTGCATAAGCATTGTTTTCCCTCGCCCCACATCACCATAAAGATAAATTCCTCGAGGAGTTTTTGAGCTTTTGAATCTAGCTAGAATATGTTCTATAAAAGATCTTTTATTTATGGATTCAGCTAATTTTTTTAAATCTTCATATAGAAATTGCTGTCTTTTGTCGAGAGTGACATTTGCAAAGCTGGAGTTAAGATCCATTTTAGCTTTTAGGATCGTAATTAATCAGCTTTGGCTCTCTTATTTCAGCAACTTTATCATACAAACCTAAATATGCAGCTATCGCTAGAAACAAAGCATTATTCTCTGAAGGTTTAACCAAACCCGCCAAAGTCCCGTAAATTGCATTTACGGAACTTTTTGAGCATTTTATATACATCTGGGCAATTTCAAAACATGGATTACTGACAAAAGCTGATTTAAGTATTTTAAGTAGCGATGCAGAATTATTAATGTTTACGTTTAATTCAGTATATAAATTTAATGAGTCTAAATAGTCTGGTTTCAGTTCTAAAGATGATTCTAAAAATTTTACCGCTTCATTATCATTACCTGCAGAAACAGCATCTTTAGCCGCTAAGTAATAATAACCTGAAATTTCCTGGGAGTAATTCTCTAATAACTTCATATCAGCTCTTTGAAATTTAGAAATAACAAATATCATTTTGTTCCAGGCTGCAGTTTTTGCATAAATCCTGATTAGCATAACCATAAGAGAGATATCGGTATCATTTTCATTGAAGGCCTTATTAGCATATTCTTCTGATTCTGTATACCGTCCATGGTCGAAAAAGATTTGAGCAAGCCTTTTAGCGGCATATATACTATAATACTTTTTACCTACTAAAGTACGAAGCCTTTGAATTTGCATATCAAAGCTACTGGTAGATTCTGCTAAAACCAGATCCCTAAATTCTATACAGTTTTCGTCTAAATCCGGTAAAATCTTATTTGTTAACTCTAAGGATTTCTGCTTATTTCCCATAATAAGTTCAGAGATTATTTTTAATAAACGCTCGTTAAGTCTTTGTAGCTTCCTCTTATACCAGTTACGGCTTATGATAAATGGTAAATCAAATATGGAGAAGATAGTTTTTAGCACTATCATTAATAATAACTGTACAATTATAAAGAGGGCACTAAAAGTAAAGATAGTTGTCTGAATCTGATAATCTAAAACTGATATATTAACAGCTGAATCAAATTCATTAATGGTATTAAAACCAAAGTAAAGAAGAAAGAAAATCGTACATAAAATCAGAAATCTAATCATGTTTTTACTCAAATAATTTATATCCTAAAGCTCAACTTTTTGATTGTTGATATAACCTATACATAAAATATCTTTATTATAGACAGCAATTTTTTTAATTGTTATTCCAAAAATTCCTGCTGTAAATCAACAGAAAAAGCATACTCAATAAATGAACCAATTTTATTTTCAATTTTTGCTTTTAATTGTTTCCTTTCCTTATAAGAACTAGTTTCTTTTCTAATTTTTAAGAATTTACTAAAAATATCTGTATCAAATAATAAAACCTGCTCATAAGACGGAGCATTCTGTGCTAATATACTATCATAACGTTTACACAAAACCATTACTTCTTCAAACTCTTTTGGAAGTTCAACCCGCATTATAATATCCAAATTTTCGGAATATGGTTGATCTTTATAAAATTTTTGCAGAAACTCATTAACATTGGCAAGATAAATTCGGTAATCATTCAAATCATTAATAAGATTAGCACTAGCAATTTCTTGACTCTTATCAGTAATAGTACCCTCTGTGTACTTATCATACGGACTTAAATCATCATTATCATCTGACACATCCAGATCTTCTTCATCTGAATCGGGTGCAAATCGAGGTAATTCTTGGCCATTTTTAAGAGAGTTTTCATTAATATTTTGAGCAGTTTCTTCATGGTGTAATTTTTGATTTCGGTTTTTATGAGAAGAGAATGGGCTCAACCGATTAATAGTACCAAGCCATAATTCCTTATAAGCAATAATAACATACAAAACTAACCCAAAAGCTATAAGAAAAGCAAAACCCATTACTTTAAAATTAGATTTTTTCCCACCTAACTTAGGTTTGATATTTGCTCCTTGCTGTTCATCATTCCCGTTCTTTATCTTTTTGTTATTTTCTATTAAGGTCATAATTTTCTAATTTTTCTAGGATTTGATCTGCGTAATTACAAGTCACAATTTGGTTAAAATAATCCGTTAGCAGCTTCTCCACCTTGGAACTTATAGCAATAATTACTGAATTTTCTATATATTTCAATAAATCATTTATTAATATCAATTTTATGAGGGTTTTTGCACAATTTTCTGAATATAGCGGAATATAGTCCACGCCACTTTTTAATATTTGAATTTCATCATCCGATAAATGGTCTTTATATTTAACCTTATAGACATTTATCATTTTAATACCAGGTGGCATCCTGGTACTAATCATATTACTGCAAAGATAAATAGCATGCTTATAAATACTGCTAGGTAATTTATCCAGAAGCTCGCTGGCAGAGTAAGCTACATATTGAATATTATAACCTTTTTGTCTGGCCATTTCTGCGCTGGTAGCCCCTACTACCCAAACATTTTTTATACCTTCCTCAATAGGCAGAAGATTTGCAGCTCTTTTACTTGTAATTATTATATCAGTGAAATCCTCAAGAACTGTTATATTAAAAGGGAGGTTAACATGTTCAATTAAACTAAGATCTACACAATTATAACCCTTTGGAACAAGAATATTCCTTAAATAGTTATTATCCTCTTCAGATCTTGTAAGTAATATTTTTTTTGCCATGCTATTTTAATATAATTCTACTAATAGTTAATGCTATCACGTAAGGTTCACGTGTCAACAATACAAAGCACATGGCCACTCAGTTATTTCTTTGTACTATAAGGGTTATTAGTTTTAGAAAAATATATTCTTATCGGCACACCGGGCATGGAAAAATTTTCGCGCAATGAGTTAAGTAAATATTTTGTATAAGCTTCGGTAATACTAGCCGGATCATTTGAAAAAAATTTAAAAGTAGGAGGACGTGTTTTAATCTGTGTAACATATTTTAGTCTAACTCTTCTTCCCAATTTTTTCTGAAGAGGTAACTGATGAGCTTGGGTAGCAAAAGCAAGCCACTCATTAAGTCTACTTGTCGGTATTTTTTTATTCCATAAATCATACATTTCTACAGCTCTATCTAGCACTTCATTTATTTTATACTGATTTATTGCTGAAATAAAAAACACCGGAATGCCTTTTACTTGTGGAAGAAATTTCTCCAGTTTATGAGTAAATTCTTCTTCATAATTTCGCCTTAGTTTTATTAGATCCCATTTATTGACTGCAATTACTAGACTTCTACCCTCTTCAATTACATAATTAGCAATAGATAAATCTTGTTGTTCTAAAGCAATTGTTGCATCAAGCATTAAAATAACAGTATTGGCAAATTTTATACTACCTATCGTATCACCGGTAGATAATTTTTCTAAACTCTTGGTAACGTTCGCTTTCTTCCTAAGACCTGCTGTATCTATAAGCTTTAAATTATGATTTTTATACTTCCACTCTATTTCTATGGATTCTCTAGTAATGCCTGCTTCGGGACCAGTTATTAATCTTTCTTCTCCTAAAATGGCATTAATAAAAGTTGATTTTCCAGCATTTGGTCTGCCTACTACAACTATCTGAACTGAATTAGAAGTGTGTGGATTAGAAATCTTTATAGCATCTTCCGTATTTATTTTAGCAGCAATCGCGTCATATAAATCTGCAAGACCTTGACCATGTTCAGCAGATATCGGAACTGGCGTACCAAAACCGAGCCTATAAAATTCTTTATCATGATTGAATTTTTTTTCTGACTTATTAGCTATAACTATATAATTTTTAGTATATTTTCTAATAAAATTAGCAAAAAATTTGTCCGCAGGGGTTATTCCAGATATATTATCCACTATCAAGCACACTAGATCCGCCTCAGTTATAGCTTGCATAGTTTGTTTCATCATTCGATGTTCTAACAAACCTTCTTCTGATTCTTCAAGACCCGGAGTATCAACTATCCTAAATACCATCGGCCCGATCTTGGCATCTGCATATTTTCTATCACGGGTTACGCCTGGAAGATCATGAACTATTGCTTTTTTTCTAATACTGAACCTATTAAATAAGGTAGACTTCCCAACATTTGGCCTTCCAACCAGAGCGACTAATTTTTTATCCATAATTTTATAAAGAACGCTATTCTATATCGTTTTAAAAAACGATTTTATATCACTTAATTATTGTTCCGTGCTTTATGATTATGCCCTCTATTTTTTGGAGCAAAATTTTTATGAAAAACTTTACTTTTAGGTTCTTTACTGGTTTGTAAGAAAGATATAACACCAATCATACCAAAAGCAGATAAAGAAAAAACAGATGCTGTCACATAATGACCTCCAAACGATAAAATTAGAGCTGTTAGGGCAATAATCCCTACCAACGCAATTCCACATATCTTCCCGAATTTTACTGCTTTATCGTATTTTTCTATATTAAAGAGTTCCAGAGAGTGACGATAATTCTGCTCTTTTTGAGCCATATCAATAATTTTTTTTATAGTTCCGGGACTAATTTCTTCGTATGCAGCCATAACATCTAATGGCGGCATCACATGTTTGTACTGGTTACTGCTATTTCCAGCTAAACTAGCAGGCTTATTAAATAATGCCTTACCGTAGCCTTTGTTCAGACCGTTAGCATCAAAAAATTTTTTAGTTTCCTTCATGGTTATTTCTTAAGCTTTTGTAAGCAATATTAATATAATCTTCAACTTTAAAAACATAAGTAACGATATCTCTAGGTTTTGAGACTGCTAATTTAGAAGATCCAAATTTAAAAACGCTAAAAAACCCCAAAAAAAAGTACCTTATTGCCTGTTTATAATGCATTATTCTTTAAAAAACTATGTTTAGTTATTGTTGGTTCCCCCCTGAAATTTACTGCATTATTGAACTTATTGCAACAAGTTCTAAAATTTTTATCACAAGTTGGTACTAAGCTTACTTCTTTATGTTTTAATAAATCCTCATAAACTTCTTCCTCTAATATAATTTGGTTATTATAATGTGCAATTATTCTGAAGCTAATATTTTCTCCGAGTGAAGTAAGAAAGGAAGCACGCCCCAGATTATAATACCCGCTATTTAATTCCATATCTGATACACTAATAATGCGAGATTTAATAGATTGAATGCTTATAACTTCCTATATCTACTAGTATCAATCGCGCATTTACTATCACCAAAATTTGCTCTACATGTTTTACTATAGAGCAAAAGTAATGATTGATTATATTTAGTTGTTTCCGGTTCGCATTTTAAAGTAAAATCTAAATCATTTTTTATAAATTCTGTAATGAAATAAGTTACTAATGGAAATAGGACTTTATCATAATAATAAAAAATTTTTATTTTACATCTCGCCAAATTCATTTTTCTAGTAATACCATTTTCTTCAAAAATTCCTGTTAAATTAATCACGTTTTCAGCCGAATCGTTGAATTCCCCTTTGGTTGGGATAATTGATGAAAATGGTAAAAATTTTTCGTTATTTATTACAATTTCTTGGCCTGAAGAATTTAATTTTAAAACCGCTCTTGAGAATAAATATATTTCATATAAATAGGTAGGTAAAACTAATTCCATATCCAGAATTTATCAATTTTTCATGCTTACCGGAAAAGTTATAATCATTTCCTCTCATTCTAGCACCTCTATTAGAGAAAGATTTAATATTTCTATAGTTCCATCTGATTTTAGTTGGTAATCAAAACTATCTTCGGCGAACCTCACAACCAAATAGAACTCAAAACTAGCATATAAAGCCCTATCCTTTACCAGAGGATCAGAAAGCGTCACTACTCCATTGTTTTGATTAAGTTGGTATTCTTGAATTTCATCTTCTCCTGTATATAGTTTTAAGCTATCCCTTTTAATTTTAGTAATTTTTCTAATATATGGATATTTATCGTCCTGATAAGTTTTACAAAGTTGAAAATCCTTCTTAACCCCATCACTTACCCCAAGTGCTTGCTTTTGAACTGAAAAATCAGCAAAATCCCTTAATAAGAAAGCAAATCGGCTTCCTCTACGTGCTTTAAAGAAATTGTTAAACATCCAAAATTCATTTTGGGATAAAAAACAATCTTTTAAGAGATATAGGCCTCTATGGTAGCCGTGATCAAGATTTCTAATTTCTCTACCGGAGGCACAAACAATTTTTGAGGTAGAAAATAACGACCTACCTACTAGAAATATCTCGCAGCACGATGAAAATAAAACTTCATGAAAACTCATTCTATTACTTCTCTTTTTATCATCGTTTTATAGAGCATAGTTAGCTTATTATGGACAAGGTCTCGGGCCTCGCTAAAGAAAAGCTGATTTAATTTTATACCCGCAACTATGTAACTTGGAATTTTAAGTTTTTCTGGCACAAGAAGCTGCTCAACCAGTTTACTGATATTAATCAAGCTCTTTTTATTTTGCTCTCTTGCAAAAATACAAATTTCAAATTCTAATAAATATATAAATTGTGAGGCTCTTGAATAATTTTCGAGCTTTACGAGATTAATCGAAATAAAAGGATAATTACCATCCTCTATAACAGATATATACACTTGATTTACATGTTCCCTAACCAAAGTTTCTAGAGTATTGAGGATCTTTAGCTGAAATATATGAATAAAATCTAATGACATTTGCCCTCCTTATAAAATTTCAAGAGCTATAATATTTAGAAACCTGTTTTTTTCGCCAATATTAATTATACGTTTAATCGAGTATAACTTACGGCGAAAAGAGATTCGCAAAGCCTTGGTTAAACCATCCATATATCTAATTTTAAATAAATAATACTCTTCAGTAATTAAATTACCGAAATTCAATCCTTCAATTAACATATATTTACAGTCACTAAGGGGTATAATCTCGGCAAAACAATTGTATTTTTCTTGCCAGACCGGATCAGCAGAAGAGGACTCCGCAACATTTTCCAGAAAATTAATATTATGGGCTAATTTAGCTATGAATGTTTTCTTATTCTTGGTCATATAAAGCTAAGTATTTAAATTTTAAGAGACCGGTACGGCATATATATATTTTTTTTATTTCTGACGAAATATTTGCTGAATTCTCACCAAAATCATACATCATACCTATATGGGTTAGAACTCCCTGTAGGATGGGCTGAGGAATTTTATCCCCAAGCCCTGCTTCGTAACTTATTTCAAGTTTCTGATGTAGATATTTCTGATTAAATAATACTCTCTGCTTATTATCTTCAAGGTAGCCAAAATCTTCGGTAATATCTTTTTTATCTTCTCCATTAAAAAGGAAAACCTTTATTAATGAGGCAACCGGTATATATTTTAGTCTTAAATTTTTATACAAAAACTGAGGGCTAGAAACTGCTCAGCTGTAATTACTGCTGAGCTAATAAAGTTAGTAATTAATTTATCGTCGTTTGTATGAGAAACCCGTAAATAATTTTTTACTTCTCCAAGAGAACATATTTCTCTTTCTTCAACTGATAAAATTGTATAACTGACGTTATTTTGCATAAAAAATGTTTTAAGCTGAAAATTTAGCAAATTTTAAAGCGGACGGTACGATTACATCACCCCCTACCCTTTTTACGGCATAAAATTTTATAAATGGCTTATCGGTATAAGGGTCTCGCATTATCCCAATACCTGCTCTATCTATTATTTTTAAGCTACTTTAAAATCACCGATAGCTATTGCTAGCTTATTTTCTCCAACATTTGGCATATGGGCACTGCAAAAAACAGGAATACCAAAAATTGTTTGTTTTAAAGGTTCTGATAAAGATTGTTGCCAGATAAATCTACCATTTTCATCTTTTAAGCCTTGAATAGAGGCAAGTGTTGTCCTATTCATCAAAAAACTAGCATTAGCTATATGCTCCTCATCAAGAGAATTAATTAATTTAAGCAATATTTCAGGTGTTACTGCATTACCTGTATCTATTCTTTCAATATCTTCATTAGTTAGTATCCCAAACGGCTTCTTATCCCCGTCTCCGGTAATAAATGCTTCATTTTCAGCTTTGATAAAACTATCCGCTAACCTCTCTGCCAGCCATGAATTAATGTCTATAGCTGAATCGTCAATTAATTTCTGAGTTGCCTTTGGCTGAGCATATAACTCATGGGCAGCAATTGTTTTTTTCTTAAGTTTTGGAGTATCGGTAACTTCTCTTGCTTCAGCCTCTCCTATCCAACCGGAAGTAAACTTACCATCTTCAATAATAAAATCTAAAGCACTAGAAGAAATTGTTTCAATCGAAGCTAGCTGCCGCATAACTGATTTTGCATTTACGGTACTAACTATTTTATTATTTAAATTATTAACTATTACTACTCCGGCTTCACCCGTCGCGGTACTTAAAGATTTAGTAAAAAATTCTGAAGCTATACCTTTTCTTAAATAGTCACCAAAAGCTTTTTCCTCTTCTGGGTTACAAGCAAGGATGCTAAAAGGATTAAATATAGCATTCTGCAAATTATTAAATTTATTTTCCAGCTCCTTAAACTTGTTTATTGATTGTAATTCATTGTTTAAAATATTTTGTACATTATCAGCTATTGTTTCTATTTGTTTATGTTGAAGTTCCATATTTTCCTCTATTCCAAGTTAATTAGTGTTTCTAATAATTTCTCAATTCTCTCTAGAGAGTGATTAATTGAATGATCAGTTATTTTTTTAACGTTTATTATTCCAGCATTTCTATTTGCTGGAAAAGTTACGATGCTTATCTCCATAAGATCTACCTTCTTAAGTAACCTGACTCCCTGATTATCATATTCAAAATCCTTGGCACAAAAACCGATACTTAAACCGTCTATTGCTTTTTGCCTTACAAGTTCGGTAGTTTCCTTACCAAGTAAAATTCTGTTATTTATCTCTGCTTCAATTTTTAGGCCATAATCGTCCTCATATAACGATTTTATTATGCCAATTGGTTTAGGGTATCATGTTGCCAAAGTAATTTAATATTCTCCGCCTTCGTATCTTCAAACGCTCCTTTTTGAACTATATCATTTTGACTATCAATTATATTAAATACACTTGCATAACCGGAAATTACTGTATTTTCTCCGCCCACAGATTTTATTGAAAAATTTGCAGAAACATTTCCTTTTTCCAATTTAAACCTCCTAAAGTTATTCATTTAACCTATAGTTACATTCATATCCCTTAAGCCGGCGGTCACTAAGCATAAAATTAAAAAACAATACAAAAATTACACAGATCTTGTTCTTGGAAGAAAAATAATGTAGTTTCTACGAGTAATCCTAATTATTGAGTTGAAGATAAATATGGTATATATCGGGTTTATACTTATAGTTATAGGCTTGGGGTTTATTGCTTCCGGTATTCTAGGTTTAATAAGATTCCGTAATTTTTATACTAAGATTCATGCAAGCGGTGTAATTGAATGTTGCGGCATACCATTTTGCCTCATAGGACTTAGCTTGCTTCAGTCAGATTTCAGCTCTGCTTTTAAACTGATAATCATAACCCTAATAATTTTACTATTAAGTCCTGTATCTACCCATGCATTAGCTAGAGCTTCCGTTCTATATAAAATAGATAAAGATGGGAGAATAAAGTGAGCGCATTCTTTTCTATTCCTTCAATACTAGATCCAGAGCTAAACCTTATTCTTCTTATTATTACGTCTCTTTTATTGATAGGAGTTTGCTTTAGATTAATAGTATCTAAAAATTTAACCGAATCTATCCTATTAATGTCTGCTTTTAGCTTAATAATTGCAATATGCTATCTATTTATGGACGCACCGGACGTAGCGATGACTGAAACAGCCCTTGGTGCTTGTCTTTCCACTTGCGTTTTACTTAATTTGGTAAAAATAATTGGTAATGAAAATTATAAATCAGTAAGTAAAACTAGATTTCTTTTTGCAGTAATCTTGTGCATGATTCTTCTTCTGCTATTAACTATGACAAGTCTTGACTTACCTTTATATGGGCATCCAGACACAGAGGTGCAGTTGCATTTGACCAAATACTATATAGAAAATACCAAAAATGATGTTGGTATACCTTCTATTGTCGCAGCCATACTTGCAAGTTACAGAGGTTATGACACTTTGGGCGAAACAAGTGTGATTTTAATTGCAGGCATTGCCGTAGTTTTGATACTTGCACGCAGGAGGGAATAGTGTTGAAATATTTTTCTATTTTAAAAATAGTAGTTTCATTTATAATCCCTTACCTTATCCTGTATGCTATTTACATCCAGTTAAATGGAGAAGTTTCTCCTGGAGGAGGATTTCAAGCAGGAGTAATTTTTGCTTCAGGAATAATTGCTTTTGATCTCATCAACGGCACTAAAAAAACTTGCGAATTTTTTTCACAAAAAGCTCTGATTATTTGTGGGATATTTGGGATTCTAATCTATGCATCCACCGGACTTGTTTCATTTTTGTTTGATGATAATTACTTAAACTATAATTCAATTGCTAAAATACCCTGGGTAAATAATCCTCTTACCGGTCAACATATCGGGATATTTTTTATTGAAATCGGAGTCGGTTTAACAGTTTCATCAATTATGTGTCTGATTTATTTAGTTTTAAAGGAGGATTAGTTTTATTAAAATGCAAAATATTATCTATTTTTTTGCAGTCTTAGTGCTCGTTACTGGTCTTTTTATAATGTTAACCAGCGATAATTATTTACGTAAAATCATCGGTCTTGGAATATTTCAAAGTTCAGTCCTACTTTTCTACATAGCACTGGGTAAAGTAAGCGGGGCTATTCTTCCAATTGATATTTGTGCGCATTTAACTAATTGTCCTTATACTCTCTCAAGCCCTCTCCCTCATGTACTAATGCTAACAGCTATTGTAGTAGGATTTGCTACCATGGCCGTAGGACTTGCTTTAATATACAAGATATATAAAGAATACAGTACTATCTCAGAAAGTGTAATAACTCAGGAAGAGGATAATTAATGTCTTTAATTAATCATATCCCAGCGTTACAAGTTTTAATCCCCTTTTTTTCAGCCCTATTTTGTGCTTTAACTTTCCATAAATTCACTTCCTGGCTTATTGCTACTATTGCTATTATGGTAAACCTAATAATTGCTTTTTATGGAGGATGGTCCTTAGAAAATGCACAGCCCTATTATTTCGGCAATTGGCAAGCACCAATTGGTATAGAATATAGATTAGATTATCTAAACCAGCCGATCATAGTATACATAAATGGGGTTATGTTATTTTTTTTACTTTTTGGCAAAGAGCTTATTAACAAAACAATTACCAAATATATTGATGATAAGAAACATCATATGTTCTACAGCTTGCTCTTATTTGCCCATGCCGGGTATCTTGGAGTACTTAGCACTAATGATTTATTTAATTTTTATGTATTTATTGAAATTTCATCTCTAGCAACTTATGTGCTAATATCAAAGGGAAAAAATCCAAAAGCTTTAATCGGAGCATTTGATTACCTTATGTTAGGTACAATCGGTGCCACACTAATTCTAATATCTATCGGCTTCTTTTTTGCCATTACCGGTAGCCTCAATATTACTGATATCTCTAATATTCTCCAAGTTAATTACGGAACAAATGTGGCGGGAACACCAAAGTTACATCTACTAATAATAGCTATAGTGTTTTTCTTAACCGGAGCAATTTTGAAGATGGCATTTTTTCCACTACATTTTTGGATGATGAGAGCTTACTCAGCCACTGCACCTTTCGTTCTTACTTATATCGCTGCTATTTCTAGTTTACTTGGGATATATATGATAATGCGCTTCTTGTATTTTACTGTCGAAGTCAATTTAGTCTATATACCATTTTCGTTGCTACTAAGAGGTATGGCAATTATAACCTTGATTCTCTGCTCTTACTTAGCTTGGAAATCAAAAAATATAAAAAAAATTATTATTTATTCTACAGCCCTGCAAATCGGTTATGCTTTTCTTCTTTTATCAATTTGGCCTGCAAAAGCCTTGTTATTTCAGTTACTAATTATCGATAGTATTAATAAAATCGGTTTATTTACCTTACTTGCTCATATTGAAAATAAAACAAACAACTTAGACATCTATTTAATAAAACAAATAAAAGATTCCCCTTGGTTCAAAATTTTAGCAGCTTTTATTATTCTTTATAGTGCTTCTTTACCGCTAACTAGTATGTTTATAATAAAAATTAAAATATTTGAACTTTTAATCCGGCAAAACTTATTGATAGAATTTATTATTGTAATAATTGCTTCAGTTTTTGGAATATTATACCATCTTAAACTTGCAAAAGCTATTTTCTTTGCCAAAGAAGAAAACGGAGTAATCCAGATAGAGACAAATTTATTAGGATTATTTGCCATTGTAACCTTACATATTTTCACCTTATTATATATGCACGAAATAGTAGAAATGATTGGTTACCATACTTCTTTGAGCATAGGTTAAAAATAAAACAGATTAAATAATGAGCAGCCCGGCACCTTTAAATTTTTTAATTATTTCTACTATGCTTCTTGGTATGATTAACCTAGTTGCCCCTTTTTTTACAAAAGAGGATAGCAAAATTAGAAGCTTTTTTCTGCTTAGCATTAGTATATTTTTTCTATTTAACGTGATAATAATTGATGATTTATTTATAAACGGCACCGTAATAAAATTCACTTTATTAGATATCGGCAAATACTCGATAGCATTTAGCATTGAACCACTCGGCCTGATTTTCCTGACTATGCTTGCAGTATTATGGGTTCCCGCTCTTCTATACACCATAAAATTTTTAACTTTTAATCATATTACAAATTCCAGTAAATATTTATTTTTTGTTAACTGTTGTATTCTATTAGGTTGCCTAATTGCGTTATCTGCAAACTTAATCACCATGTTTATAGTTTACGAGTTGCTAACTTTATGCACAATTCCGTTAATAGTTCATCACTTTGATAAAAGAACACTTGCTGGTCTCAATAAATATATAAAAATCTTACTGCTAAGCAGTATTACATTATTTCTACCGGCAGTAATAGTTGTCTACTCAAAAATAGGTACCGGCACATTTGTTAGTGGTGGCTTTATAAAACACTATTTTTCAGACTCAGCTGCTATTTTTCTATTACTCTCTTTTATATTTGGCATAAGTAAAGCAGCACTTTATCCGCTACACGGTTGGTTACCAGCTGCCATGGTTGCGTCATACCCTGTCAGCGCCCTACTCCATGCGGTCGTTGTGGTTAAAACCGGCTTGTTTTGTATATATAAAGTTCTTTTTTATGTGTTTGGACTTGAGTACTTACAATATCTATTTGGCGGGTATAACTGGCTGGTAATTCTACCGTCTATAACCATATTATACAGTTCACTCCAAGCATTAAAATACAATGAAATTAAAATGATCCTAGCATATTCTACTATTAACCAACTAAGCATTGCTCTAATTAGCGCTTTCCTTTTTACCCCCAAAGGGTTAGCGGCAGCAGTTATCCATATGGTTTCCCATTCGTTTAGTAAAATTTGTTTGTTTTACTCAGCTGGTAATTTTTACAGCTTAGATAGGACTTACTACCTAACTGACCTTACAGGAATAAACAAAAACATTCCCAAAACTAGCGCAATTTTTCTTGTATCCACTCTCTCGCTGATAGGTATCCCACCATTTGCAGGATTTATCAGTAAATTTTATGTTATGGTAGCAGCAGCTAACCAACAAAACTTATTAGTAATGTTAGTTATTGCAATTAGCAGCTTATTTTCAGCCTTTTACATGTTAAAGATATTAGGTTTTATATACGAACCAGTAAAAACAAAAAATGTTAATAATAAAGAAAAAAAACTGCCTCTTTTCATGTTTATTAGCCTAGTTTTATGTATAATTTCTGTCACCTGTTTCTTTTTTATTCAGCAAACCATCAATATTTTTCTAAATTTTATGTAAAATAGGAATATATCAACATGTTTTTTCACCCAGCAACCATAATGATATTTTGTGTATTGTCACTGTTAGCAATTAACAGACACGGCAAATTATTTAAAGTGGTTGCACTTCTTGGGCCTATCTCTAGCTCATTAGGACTATTTTTAGGACAAGGTAGGCATTTTTTTGAGTTATATAATTTAAAAATCGTTTGGGAATTCGATGATTTTAATAAGTTAATTGGTTCGGCATTTTTAGTGGTATTATTATCTGCTAATTCCTATGCTCTTGGCCAAAAAAAATATAATGAATTAATAATAGGTTGCGCTTATGGCGCTGCTGTATTTATTAGCCTTTTGGCTCAAGATTTTATTTCAATGTTTGCCGGTCTTGAAATAATGATGGTTATGTCGTCGGTGATGATATCAATTGGCAATAACCAGAAAGAGAAAAATTTTACGTCTCTTACCTCTGCAAAAAAATATTTTCTAACTCACTTAGTAAGCAGTAATATGATCCTAATCGGTATTGCTCATATTATGTCTAAAAGCAATTCTTCGGAAATTGTTTTGGTTAATACTCTCATGGAAAATCCAGAATATTCGCATGCTATACTTTATGTAATGTTTACAGCTATGGTAATTAATATTGCAGCATTTCCCTTTTCCGGTTGGATGGTCAATTATTATAAAGCCGCTTCCGCTTCCGGATTTTTATATTTAATAAGTTTTACTACAAAGCTGGGTGTAGTTTTGTTAATCAAAGTGTTTTACGGGTTTGAGCCCTTGAAATATGTAGGGTTAATTATGATCCTGTATTCAGGGTTTAAAGCAATTTTTGAAGAAAATATATTTGCTGTCCTATGTTATTTATCAATAATTGCTATGGGAATGATGGTAATCGGTATTAGCTCTGGTAATAAATCAGCTATCATTGGGGTTACGTGTTATTTATTTATCCATATTATCTATAAATGCTTGCTTAGCACCCTTTGTGCTACCCTTCATGATAACAAAAGAATTACCCTTTGCTCAGAACTGGGAAATTTTAAAAATATTATCATATTAATACCAGCAACTATTTGTATATTATTAATGATGAGCATTCCTTTCAGTTTAAGTTTCTATAGTAAAATAGAATTATCTCATCTATTTTCCGATAATTTATTTTATGCATTAATGATACTCTCCGGTATGTTTACTATAATTTCTTTTCCGTGGAAAGAAGTTATTAAACATAAGAAAGTCATTCCCTTAGAGATGAATATTTACAATAAATTTAGCCTTATTTTTGCCAGCATAACTTGCTTTATTACAGGGTTTTTATGGATATTTACTCCTATTAGCAATATTTTTTATCCGTTATACGAGATAAATAATTATTCCTATGAAATCTTCAAACAACTAGCTATTTACGGCATTTCTATAATCATAGTTATAAGCATAAATTTAACCCGAAAAGAAAGCATTTGCCTAAATCTTTTTGAAATAATTGGATATGGTTTTACCCATTTATATAATTACTGGAAAAAGGATAATCCCGCTAAATCATTAGAAGAAAATTGGCGTTTAGATGCTTTAGAAGAGCAGTTAATAAAGAAACTGTCTATTTTACATAACCAGCAAACTGCTATTTTTATGGTAATAACTTTATTAATTATTATGCTAGCTACCCTACTTATTAGTTTATATTAGTCATAAAATGAGAGATTTAAGTACTAAACAACATTTCTACCTAACGCTGTGGTTAAGAGTAATGTGCGGTGCAATTATTTGTATGATTTTCATTGGAGGCCTAACTCGCCTAACCGACTCTGGTCTGTCAATTACTGAATGGCAACCTATAACCGGAATTTTGCCTCCTTTAACTGAGGCATCCTGGGCAAGCGAGTTTGATAAGTACAAGCAAACGCCCGAATATATACAGATAAATAACAATATAAATTTAGCAGAATTTAAATCTATTTTCTGGCTGGAATTTATTCATCGAATTGCCGGACGTATTACAGGTATATTATATATCTTCCCTTTAATATATTTTTTACTTAATAAAACCATTAGTAGCAAAAAAATTTATATATATATTACAGGATTAATTCTGTTGATTAGCCAAGGGTTTGCCGGGTGGTATATGGTAAAGAGTGGGCTTATATCTGCTCCTTGCGTAAGCCACTTCAGGCTAGCCATTCACTTGTTACTAGCAATTACCTTATATGCTCTGTTATTCTGGCAATTAATGGAAGCTTCCTTTGACAAAATACCTACTAGCTGCATAAAAAGCGATTTAGTACCTCTTAACATCGGATTAAATATTTGTTTGATATTGTTATTTATTCAAATAACTTTTGGGGCTTTTGTCGCAGGACTCGACGGCGGCCTTGTTTATAATCAATTTCCGCTTATGGGGGACTCAATCATACCAAATGAAATTACTTCTGGAAAATTTGGTTTAAATAGCTTTTATGACCCGGTATTTGTACAGTTTATCCATAGAATGCTTGCTTACATTGTTACAATAGCCATTCTTATTACTTGTCTTATTGGTTTAAAAATACAAAACTTACTATTATCTAAATCTTTAGTTTATTTGATTATAACTCTTATATTACAGATTATGGTGGGTATTTTAACTTTAATTTATTTAGTACCGATTACACTTGCGTTACTTCATCAAATAGGTGCTGTAATACTACTTTCTAACCTGTTATGGACTAAATATCTAGCTGTAAATTAAAATGATAAAATTGCAAGTTGAAAACATTGTAAAAACAAGACTAGATAGATTTCTAAGGCAAAAATTTGCCTATTTAACTCAAGGAATTATCGAAAAAAATTTACGAAAAGGACAAATCAAAGTAAATGCTAAAAAAGCAAAAGCACATACTAGAATTTGTAAAGGTGATGTAGTAAATATTGCTAACTGTCTTATAAACGAAAATCTTACCGTACTGCAAAAAACTTTTTTTTCTCCTGCTACCATTTCACTAGCTGACAAAATTCTTAATGAATATCTTATCTTTTCGTGTGATCAATTTATAGCCATTAATAAACCTAATGGTATTGCTCCGCAGGGCGGTAGCAAGATAACTATCAGCATAGATCATGCCTTGCAATATTTAAATAAAACTGAAAAAAGTCAGTATAAATTAGTTCATAGGTTGGATAAAGATACGAGCGGGGTTTTCATTATAGCTAAAAATTTAAATAGTGCCATTCTACTTACGGAAGCATTCAGGGAAAAACAAATACAAAAAACTTATATAGCAATATTAACAGGTAATATGTCCTTTATTCCTAAAGAAGGAACTATTGAAAGCTATATTGGTAAAGAAAAATCTGGAATCCATGAAATAGTTAAAGAAAGTAAAAATGGAAAATTTGCAAAAACTCTATATCAAATATTAGCACTTAACAACGATAGTGCTATAGTAAAATATAATCCTTTAACCGGCAGAATGCACCAATTAAGATATCATAGCAAACAACTAGGATTTCCAATTTTAGGAGACTTAAAATATGGCGGGCTACCTTTTAAAAGGATGATGTTACATGCACTAGAAATTACAATTCCGGCAAAAATATTCGGTAAGGAACAAGTGATCAGGGCTCCTTTGGATAAAATTTTTGAGCCCTATTTTGAGAAAATTAACCCTTTATTAAAATTGAAGGAGCGGTAAGGCTACTATTCGTCGAGCTGAAAAATAAAGTATCCATCTCCAAGAGTAGTTATCTCTTGTTCTTCTTGTATAAACCCTTGTTCTAACGATTTTTTATTAACTTCTAAATCACTCTGTAAGGTAGTACCTATTCCTGAATCTTTATCACTACTACCTACCGAAAGAAAAGTATCATCAGTAAGTGATTCCGATACCATTGACATAATGGATTTTGATGAAGAAGGAATAGGCTCAGATATAGCATGTAGTGAAACACACGGAGTTTCTTTCACTGATTCTGGAGCAGTAACCGATACTGCTGGTACTGAATCAATATTTTCTTTATTAGAAGCAGATAACGGAGATAAAATCCCAGAAACATTCTCGAATTCTAATTTCTTTGCAACAGACACTTCTTCTGCTAAAGACAAACTTTGTAAATCAGACCCAGACATAAAGCTATTAGATTTAAGTGAAGGCGATAAACTATCAACTGTATCGATTTCTATTTCTTCCTTAGCTGATTTAGAATAGCGAGTCGGTTTACCGACAACTAGCTCAACGCTACCTCTTTCATCAGATAATAAATTTTGTCCTATTTCCACTAAACTTTTTTTACTGGCTCGAAGTGGAATGTCTATAGGTTTAGTTGCTTTGGACATGGCCTTTCCCAATTTTTTACCGTTGCCATTATACAGATTTATACTGTACGGGCTACTTATTTTATGGAAAATGGCTTGGAAATAGCCAATAATTTCAGGAGCTTATCGAATTTAAACCTCCTTATACCTATGTTAGGTTAAAATCTCAAGAAAGAACCACTTTAGCCGTTGAATAAAGTCCACCATCAGAGAACTTTTGATAAGGTGGGTTCAGTAATTACATCACCACGGTGATGCAAGTGACTAATCCCTTAAAAATGCTTATTGTCCTGGGGGTTTTTTATCTACTCTGACGCACTAAGCAGCCCTTAAGTTACTTTTATCATCTTTCTAATTTTTCTGCAACTACTTTTAGTTCATTAAATATTGAAGATAATAGGACTTGAAAGTCTTCATTAGTCTCTTTTGCTATATCTTCTGCTTCTAAGTTTGTTTGCTTTTGCTTATTATCCAAAAGATTAAGTGCAACCATAACAAGCAAAAGTTCAAAAGAAGCAGAAGGATTAGCCTGCTTTACTTTATTTATTTCATTATCCAATTTTGCAGCAAGAGAATAAAGCTCAGCATGACTTTCTTCCGGACAATATAATTTAAAATCTCTATTACTTAGAGTTATTGTTACTATCGACATAATGATTTCTTATTTGTTCTAATTCTTTAATATACTCTTTAATTTGATTAAGAACTGCTTGATTACTATTTTTTAATTCTTGATTCTGCATTTTTAACTCTTCAATCTGCCTATCTTTCAAATTTAATTCAAAGATAAGCTTGTCTACATTTTTATTAATCTGTTTTATAAGGTATATCAGAGCTTTCTTGTCTACTTCCATCGTTTCCGTCATCTGATTGAGGTGTTATCAGTAATTCTTCTGGGTGGGCTTTTAAAAAATCGTATAGTGCTACTACTATAGCCAGCAAAATAATAGAACCAATAATTATATATTTAGTATATTTTTTAGTAATAATGGGCACTTTAGCTCCATCTAGAGTTTGGGTAACTAGTAAATTATTATCAGGCTTATTCTCTAAATGATCTACTCCTAGAAATTCGTAATATAATTTTTTATATCCTTTCTCATATACTTTTCCGGGCATTATTTCATAATTTCCTTCTTCAAGAGCAAGCAAATACTGCTTACGGATATTTAATTTGTCAGCAACATACTCAATACTATACCCTGCCGCTTCTCGTGCTTCTCGGAGTCTAGAAGTCATATTTATTCATTAAATTTCCTTAAAAATAATTCAAACTTTTTATTAGCTAATATAAGCATATTTAAATTAACTGTTTCTTGTAATTTAAGTTCTGTTACAAAATCAGTAAAAATACCGGCACTGAAGTTATTGTTATTAATCCAACTTAATAAATCAACCCTATTTTGATATTTTTTTGCTATTGCTGTAACAAACCGTCTCTGTTTATCATAAAAATCATCTTTCAGGGATTGAATTGAGAGCCTATTCCAATAAGAATCGTCTATCTGCGCATCACACAATTTCCGAAGCCAATCAATATGCAGTAAATCGCCACTTTGAAAATATAAGTTTGCGACGTCTTCATCTTTTGAATTAGTAATTTTAGCGACATAAATAATATCGAATGCCGATACTAATGATTCCAGCGAAGCTACAGCTTTTGCCAGGCTCTCTGGAACGCCTGCTTCTTTATAAGTATTAATTTTACTATAAAATTTTGTTTTAGTTTCACCAACCAGAAGTTTTGCCATTAAATTAGTTATTCGGTGTATTTGCTCTTTGTACTCCTCTATTGCTTCCAAAATATTGAGAGGAGACTTAGTATTTTTTATAAACCAGCTAATACCCCTACGCATTATTTTGGCAAGATCAGTAAACATATCTACTTTTATTTCTGCAGTAATTGTTTTACCTAGATTTTCTACCTTTTTCCATAACCCGTCTAAATCAAATAATTCACAAATTACTATATAACCTCTTGCAACGTCGCATAAATCACCACCTGTTTCTTTTTTAATATCTGTGATTAACGCTCCTCCTAGTTGATTAACTAATTTATTAGCTATAACAGTAACTATAATCTCCTTTTTTAAAGGATGGTTCAAAATTTGGTCCCTGAACCTATCCCTCATTAGACGAGGAAAATAATTAAATAAATACTTCTCGAGGTATTTATCTTCAGCAATAGTTGAACCCATTAGTTGCTTTTCTACCGACATTTTGCTATATGACAATAGCACTGCGAGCTCTGGTCTTGTTATTTTTTGTTTTACAAGTGCTCTCCGTGAAAGTTCTGACAAGGCGGGTAAAAATTCAACTTCCCTGTTTAGCAACCCTTCTTGTTCTAAATTACGTATTAACTGTCCAAAATTTTCAATATTTAAAACCGGTGTCTTTTGGGCAATGGTAATTGCTTGATTTTGGTCATAATTATCGGTTAATACTAATTCCTCCACTTGGTTAGTCATCTTTTGTAACAAATGGTTGCGTTCTTCTATAGTAAAATTACCCGAAGCAACCGCAATATTTAAAGCGATTTTAATATTTACTTCGTGATCAGAACAATCAACGCCGGCAGAATTATCAATAAAATCAGTATTTATACGTCCTCCGCAAAGAGCATATTCAATTCTACCAAGCTGAGAAACTCCAAGGTTCCCCCCTTCACAGATTACTTTTGCCCTTATATCTTTAGCATCACAACGTAAATTATCATTGGATTTATCACCGATATCTACATTATTTTCTGATGAGGCTTTAATATATGTTCCTATTCCGCCATTCCATAATAGATCCACCTCAGCTTTTAGAATAGCCTTAATTAAATCATTAGGAGTAACAGAGTTATTTTCTAAATTAAGAAGGGTCTGTATTTCCTTAGATATATTAACAAGCTTTGCCGTCCTTTCGAAAACGCCTCCGCCTTTAGAAATTAATTCATGGTTATAATCTGACCATTTACTCCCCGGCATATTAAATAACCGTTGCCTTTCTTTATAACTTATCTTGCAGTCCGGATTTGGATCTATAAAAATATGCATATGATTAAAAGCCGCTACCAATTTTATATATTTGGAAAGCAACATCCCGTTACCGAATACATCTCCCGACATATCTCCAATACCAATTACTGTAAATGGCTCCGACTGAATATCTATGCCCATATCATAAAAATGAGAACGAGCTGAAATCCAGGCTCCTTTAGCAGTAATACCCATCTTTTTATGATCATAACCGAGTGATCCGCCAGAAGCAAAAGCATCACCGAGCCAGAAATTATACTCAAGTGAAACATGATTAGCATAATCAGAAAAAGATGCCGTTCCTTTATCTGCTGCTACTACTAAATATGGATCATCATTATCGTAAATCACGGTTTTTGCTGGCAGTACTATCTCCCCATTAATCAAATTATCAGTAATATCTAAAAGTCCTCTCAAGAAGTTTTGATAACATTCAACAACTTTTGCCATATACTCCGCTCGAGAGGAGCCTTTTTGTTCAAATTTAACGAAGAAACAACCTTTTGATCCTACTGGTACTATAACAGCATTTTTAGCCATCTGAGCCTTCATCAAGCCGAGTACCTCTAGTCTATAATCCTCTCCCCTATCCGACCACCTAATTCCGCCTCGCGCAACTTTTCCACCTCTAAGATGAATACCCTCAAACTCATTAGAATAAATAAAAATTTCGGCATAAGGCTTTGGTAGTGGTAAATCTGGTACCTTATGCGAATCGAATTTAAAAGAGATATAAGGTTTTATTTCATTACCTTTTGTTTGGTAGAAATTAGTTCTAGTGATTGCCTTAATAATTTGATACATATTACGCAGGACTTTGTCCTCTGTACTATTGGAAACTCCATCAAGATAATTATCCAGATCCTTCCTTAGGGATTTTACCATTTTTTTTGAATATAATTCCGGATCAAATAATGCGATGAAAAGCTTTACAAGCAACTCTGTAAATTTATAATGTTTTATTAACGTGAGGTGAACATATGTTTTTCCATAAGAAATACCGGTTTGATGTAAATAAGTTGTTAAGGCTTTTAATAGATAAATTTTTTGCCAATCCATTCCAGAAATAACGAGTAATTTACTTAAAGAATCGCTTGGAAATATTCCCTCGTTAATTTTCTCAAGAGCTACTTCGATATTTTTCTTTAATATGCTAAATGGAATTTCTATTTCTATATGGCTTGCTAAAATAAATTCATAAATCCAGCTCTGCTTAATTTCATTTGTTTCTTTTATTATAAAACTTTGTTCATCAATTGCTATAAAACCTAAATTCTCTATAGCAGGCAAGGTATCAGAAAGAGTTAAAAATACCGATGGGCTATAAATTTTTAAAATGAACTCCGACGGTGATTTCTGTAAGAGGTTAAAAACGGTTTTATTTAAATCGGAAGCTTTTTTCAAGTTATCGATATCCTCAATTGTATTACTTGCATTAAATTTATGCTTATATTCAGGAGGAAAAGCAAATTCTAGTTGCTTATGTTTTAGCCCACCTTCATACTCTCCATATTTTTCGCATAATTTATCTAATAAAGAGTCTGACCAATTAGTAGTGATTTTTATCAGATCTTCTTCTAGTTCCTGAGGATTAAAATTCAGTTTACTTTTATCTTTTACGGGAATAGTAGCAAAAAGGTGAGAGAAATCTTGAGCTAGTACGGTTATATTATCGGTAATAATTTCACTATCAAACTTTTCAGATAGGTAGTGGCTAATTGTATTATACACGTCCGGCGTTAGACGGTTCCTTGGCATAAAAATGATAATATTAATAAAGGATCCAGCCCAATCTTGTTGGATAAATAACTTTAATTTTTTACTACGCATGCTTGAAAGCATGTGAAGGCACATACAATACAAATCAGTTTCATCAATTTGTATTAAAGTATCACGAGGTAAAGATTCGATAATATTTTTTAACTTTTTAGAGTTATAACTGTTTAAAGGGAACCCTGACTCATCAAGTACGTAATTCATCTTTCCGCGTAAAATAGGCACACTTTTTATGGATTGGTAATAGATGGCCATTCCATAAAGTCCAAAAATTATGCTACTTGATATATATTGACCCTTTTCGTCTAGATGCTTAATTAGGATATAATCTACAAGTGCATTGCGATGCACCGGTGATATCTTGTTAAGCTTACCAAGCATTGCAAGCTTATTATAGTAATAATCCCTTTTAGAAAATTCTATTATAGTCTCTAGTTCTTTTTTATTATCTTGCCAAATATCTTTTACCCCATCTTCATGGGTTATTTGCATGGAAGAAATATCAAATTCCACCATACCAAGAAAAGTAAAATTATCTTTCTGGAGCCAATTTAGAAAATCCATAGTCTCTTCGGCAGGCAAGCTTCTTTCCTCGTACACATCCTTATGGCGGGCTATATCATTAATTACGGTAATTAACTTATTTAACAACGTTTGCCATGAGTTGTAGGTATAATCAACTAAATCAATAATTTTATTTATTTCTTTCTTTAAGATTTCTATAGTTTCTTCATTAAAATTTCCTAGTGCTTTAATAAATACTAGTGATTCTCTTGAGGCTTCTTCCCCAGTAGAAACAATATCAATTAAATTACCGTTTTTATCTCTTTTAGAAAAAACTACCGGGTGAAACGTAAAAATAGTTTGTAACCCCAATCTAGAGGTTAAACAATTTAAGGAATCAATAATAAAAGGTCGATTCTCAATGATTATTAATATCGTAATAGAGTTGTTATTCTGAAATTTCACTTTTGAAATTTCAATTTTTCTTTCTTCATTTCTTCTTTGTTTAAAAAATTCGAAAGCTTCATCAGTAAAATCACCGAATAGTGATATCTTATCTTTTGATCTATAATCGACGGGAATATAAGTTAAAAACCTCTGGGCAAATTTTCTATATAAATCACCTTTTTTCTTTGCTTTTACTAAATTAAGTATATCAGGGGTAAAATCATCAATTATGCAATTAAGTTTGCTTAAAGATAAATAATTATTGTTTTCATTATCATTCATGGTCTACCTAATACTCTTAAATAGCTTTAAAATATGGAAGTTAACGGTATAATATAAGAAATGTAAATATCTATCAACAATTAAGGATAATTAATGAATACAATTTTTGCTCAATCTTCTGGTCGGGGAAAAGCCGGGGTGACTGTTTACAGAATATCAGGACCAAGTAGCTTATCCGCCCTGGAAAAACTAACTAGTAGCCAAATAACGGTATTACAACCACGAAAAATGTATTTACGTACAATTTTTCATCCCGAAACCGGTATCCAGATAGATAAGGCACTGATCGTTTATTTTAATGCAAATTCCAGTTTTACAGGGGAAGAATCGGCCGAAATACACGTTCATGGCAGTATAGCAGTAATAAAATTACTTAACCAGGCATTAAGTTTGTTAGATGACTTAAGAGTTGCTGAACCCGGAGAATTTACTAAAAGAGCTTTTTTAAACGGTAAATTTGATTTAACGGCAGCTGAAGGCCTTGCCGATCTTATCGACGCAGAAACGGAATTACAGCATAAGCAGGCTATAAGACAACTCGGCGGAGGATTAGAAGTAATATATACAAATTGGCGTAAGCAACTTCTTAAAATTATGTCTTTAATTGAAGCTTATATTGATTTTCCCGATGAAGAGATCCCGTCTGAAGTACTGACGCATACTAAAGATAATATCAATAATTTATGCCGTGAAATTTCTAATCATTTGAGAGATAATAATAGAGGAGAACGCCTCAGGAGCGGCTTAAAACTAGCAATAGCAGGAAAACCTAATGTCGGTAAGTCCAGTTTGATGAATTTGCTGCTTAAAAGAGAAATAGCTATTGTTTCAAATATTGCCGGTACTACGAGAGACGTTATTGAAGGCCATCTTGATATAGGAGGATACCCGATTATTCTTCAAGATACAGCTGGAATTAGAGATAATAGCTTGGATGAAATCGAGCAAATCGGCATAAAAAAATCCAGGGAAACCCTAAAGCATTCTGACATCAAAATTATTATGTATGAGGTGCAAGAATTCAATGAAAAAGACATAGCACCTTTTATAGATTTCATTGATGATAATACGATAGTTGTTTTTAATAAAATAGATGAGGTATCAGCCCACGATTATAATCATTTGAGCATGTTTATGCCTCACATACCAAAGCATATACTCTACATATCCGCCAAAACCAGCAAAAATATGGAGAAATTAATGGAACATATTTGCCAGATTGCTGAACAAATAGCTAGTCCTTCAGAAAATCCCCAAATTACTAGAGAACGTCACAGGACTCAGCTGTCTTATGCTTTTGAGGTCCTAAGCAATTTAAAACTTGAAAATGATCTGGTTTTAGCAGCAGAAGATATTAGAATAACTATAAGGCACCTTAGTAACATCACGGGCGTAATAACAGTTGATGAGATCTTAGGCGAAATCTTTAGCAATTTTTGCATAGGCAAATAAATTAAGATACTTTCGGGAATAATTATCTAAATCTATGTTGAGTTGAATAGTTTATCATAACTTCTATCTGAAGTTGCTCTTGACTTTTCCCTATAGTTTTCTTAAGTTACCTATAAAAATTACTCTGCACGACAATTAAACTTGTAAAATACAATTAATCTACACAAAAATAATAACCTTAAATTTAATTCTATTTATGATCACTAAAATTTGCAGCCTAACCTTTAGCGGCGTAGATATAACAGATGTAGATGTACAAGTGCAGGTATCGCCTGGAGTACCAAATTTTGTCATCGTCGGTTTAGCCGATAAAACTATTGCTGAATCAAAAGAAAGGGTAAGGGCTGCTTTATCATCTATTGGTCTTGCCCTTCCGGCAAAAAGAATAATAGTTAATTTAGCCCCGGCAGATCTTGTTAAAGAAGGAAGCCATTTTGATTTAGCAATTGCTGCGGCAATATTATCTGCAATGAAAGTGCTGCCTAGTGATGAAATGGTAGACTATCTAGTTTTTGGTGAATTATCTTTAGACAGCTCGATTCTACCTGTAAACGGAGCTTTGCCTGCTGCTATCGGAGCAAACAGCAGAAATAAAGGCATAATCTGTTCAAAATATAATGGCTCTGAAGCTGCTTGGTCAGGTAATGAGAGAATAATAGCTGCTGATAATTTGCTTAGTTTAATTAATCATTTTAACGGGGTACAAGTCCTAACAAGTCCGAAACCAGCAATTAGTAATAAATCACCTATTTATTCAGATCTAAAGGATATAAAAGGCCAAAAAATAGCCAAAAGAGCTCTTGAAATAGCAGCCGCAGGTGGTCATAATATGTTAATGTACGGTCCACCCGGAACCAGAAAGTCTATGCTTGCTTCAAGGTTACCTGGTATTTTACCAAAACTTACTCCTCAGGAGATTTTAGAAGTCAGCATGATTGCAAGCATTGCCGGTAACCTAAAAGAAGGAAGCTTAACTGACGAAAGACCATTCAGAGCCCCTCATCATAATTGTTCTATACCAGCAATGGTAGGAGGAGGAATGGGCAGAAAGGTAAAACCCGGAGAAATATCTTTAGCTCACCATGGAGTACTGTTTTTAGATGAATTACCAGAATTTCCAGCAGGAGTAATAGAATCATTAAGGCAACCTATTGAAACAGGACAGGTTTTAATTTCCAGATCAGGGACACAAGTAAAATATCCAGCTAGGTTTCAATTAATTGCTGCCATGAATCCTTGTAAGTGCGGTTATTTAGGAGACTCAAGCAAGGAATGCAATAAAGCTCCCCTGTGTGAAAGTAATTACCAAAGTAAAATTTCAGAGCCTATTCTGGACCGCTTTGATTTGCATATCGAAGTAGGTAGTGACGAGTTTTTCGATTTTGATTATAATACTACAAAAACTACTTCAGAAAGCTCGGAAACTGTTGCAGCTAGAGTGTTTACCGCTAGAGAATTGCAGGCGAAACGCTATGAAGGTTATGGTATTGCGCTTAATAATAATCTAGACGGCCAGTTACTTACGGATTATGCTATGCCTCTCGAGGAAGGACGGAATTTATTAAATGAGGCAGCCCAAAAGTTTAAACTTTCGATGCGTGGTTATAACAGGGTTTTAAGAGTAGCTCGGACAATTACCGATTTAGACGGTTCAGATTATGTAAAAAAGATTCACATAGCTGAAAGCATTAGTTACCGGAAACTGAATTTTACAAGCATAGAGGCAACTTCATTAGATAGATAATTTCAGCATTATGTCCATTAAAAAGAATTTAGCTTACGCTTACCAGATCTTAGCAAAATTAGGTATGGACGATCATACCTATACTCATCTCTCAGCAAGGCCGCGTGGTGCAAACTATTACTACATCAATCCTTTTGGCCTTAGATTCGAAGAAGTTACAGAAAATAATCTTCTAAAAGTAGGCTTTGACGGTAAAATTATTGAGGGAGAAGAATTTCAATATAATAAAACCGGTTATGTTATTCATGGAAATATTTACAAAGAAAGAGCTGATCTGGAAGCGATATTTCATTTACATACAATTGCCTCCGTTGCGGTATCTTGCATGAAAAACGGTTTAATGCCACTTAGTCAATGGGCATTACATTTTTACGACCAGATTAATTATCATGGATACAATTCCCTTGCCTTAGATAACGACTCACATGGCGTTAATCTAGTTCATGATTTAGCAGATAAAAAAATCCTGTTCCTTAGAAATCATGGAATGATCACTTGCGGCAGTACTATTCATGAAGCAATGTTTTATTGTTATCATCTGGAACTTGCATGCAAAACCCAGATAGCAGTTCTGTCTTCTGGTGCAGAATTAATAATTCCGGATAAAAAAATTTGCCAGCAAGCTAATTATGATTTACTGAATTTCGAAAAGGATTTAGGCCTCAGAGATTGGCAAGCCTGGATAAGGTGGGTTGAAAAGGCTAATTTATCAAAACAATAAAAATTATTCACTTTTTTATTATTTTATTCCTTTTATTTTAATGATATCATTTGCAGTTGTATAAATTTAAGCTCCTATTACATCCTAATGACTATTAAAATCCTTTCTCCTAGTACTATTAATAAAATTTCTGCCGGTGAAGTTATAGAAAGACCAGCTTCGGTAGTCAAGGAATTAGTAGAGAATGCAATAGATGCGGGCGCTACAAAAATTGAAGTTATTTTAGAGGAAGCAGGAAAAAATCTAATCATTGTAAAAGATAATGGGTTCGGCATGTCACAAGCAGATTTGGAACTTGCTATTCAAAGGCATGCTACATCAAAATTAGATGAAGAAGATTTGCTAAACATCAATAGTTTTGGTTTTAGAGGAGAAGCATTACCATCAATTGGTGCAATCAGCAAATTTAAAATTACCTCCAAAAAAAAAGATGCAGCTGCTGCCTATAGCTTAAGCATAAATGGTGGTATTCAAGAAAAGACCGAGCAAGCTGCTCTTGACGAAGGGACAGTTATTGAAGTTAGAGATTTATTTTTTGCAACTCCAGCCAGGCTAAAATTTTTAAGAACAGACAAAACAGAATTGATGGCTACTATAGCACTGGTTAAAAAAATTGCCCTTAGCCATCCTCATATTAGCTTTACCCTTACCCACGAAGGAAAAGACCTAGTTAAGGTACGCAAAAAAGATGGAAATTTCGAAGAGATATTAAATTCGCGAATCGCTGAAATAATGAGCATGGAATTCTTAAAAAATTCTGCTTTGGTAGATTTCAAGCGCAGTGATATATCACTTTACGGTTATACAAGTATCCCGACTTATAATAAAGCTGCCGCCGAAGAACAATTTTTATTCATTAATAACAGGCCGGTAAAAGATAAGATATTAAATGTAGCTTTAAAGGTGGCTTATCAGGATTTTTTAGCAAGAGACCGCCACGCGGTTTCTACTTTATTTTTAAAATTAGACCCTCATTTAGTTGACGTTAACGTCCATCCTGCTAAAACTGAGGTACGTTTTCATGATCCAAATTTTATTAGGTCAATTGTAATCAGTGCCATTAAAGAAGCTTTAAACTCTGAAGGTCAAAGAGTATCTAGCACTTTATCCGAATCAGCTATAAATTACATGAATCCTCAAGATAGATCACCTTATTTAGCAGAAAATAATCATCCTAATAATAATTTTCAAATCCCAACTCAGAAAACTTTTTCCAAGAATAATAGCTGGCTACCACAAAACAGAAACGTAACATCTAATTTCCTTATTGATTATGCTCTAAGCAAGGATCAAAGCCCTGATTATAATTTTCAAACAATCTTAGATGCTACACAATTGCCGATTGCTAAAGCAGAAGTTCAATCTGATGGAGAATTAGAAAATGCTTTTATTAGTGACCCAAAATACTACCTAGGTGCTGCCAAAGCCCAACTTCATAACACTTATATAATCTCTCAAACTGAAGATAGTATAATTATTACTGACCAACACGCTGCCCATGAGCGCCTTGGTTATGAAAGAATAAAAGAACAAATAAGGCAAAAAGGTATAACTAAGCAAAGGCTTCTAATACCTGAAATAATTGAATTATCATCGAGAGAAAAAGCTGAAATCATAGAGGACAATAAAACCTCTTTATCTGATCTTGGTTTATCGCTGGAAAAATTTGGAGAAAAATCAATAATTGTCTCTGAAATGCCGAGCATTCTCGGTGACATTAATATTACTAAACTAATTAACGATCTAGCTGACCATTTACTTGCACTTGGCGAAAATATTGCACTTACCGAATTAATAGAACACGTTACAGAAACCTATGCCTGTCATTATTCCATTCGAGCCGGTAGAGTTCTATCTATCATAGAAATGAATGAATTGTTAAGACAAATGGAGTCTACCCCTTTTTCAGCTCAATGTAACCACGGCAGACCGACATATGTTGAGCTAAAACTTAAAGATATAGAAAAATTATTCGGCAGGAAATAAGCGTTGGTAAAATGGATCACCCTACCCGGTCTTGTTAACTATCAAGAGGGGATAAAAATAATGGAAGATCAGTTAGTTAGAGTTATTAACTCTACAGAGCCCGATACTATATTTCTCTTAGAGCATAAAGAGGTATATACCGCAGGAACAAGTCATAATATAGAGGAACTACTAAAACCTGATCTATTTCCGGTTATTTATACCGGTCGAGGAGGAAAATTTACTTATCATGGACCGGGACAAAGAGTAATTTATCCTATAATAAATTTGAATAATACAAATAAAGTTAAAGATTTAAAATTATACATCACACAACTTGAAAAATGGGTAATATCAGCTCTTGCAGAATTTGGTATTAAGGCTTTTACAATACAAGGGAAAGTAGGCATCTGGATTAAAAATAGCAGCAATATAGAATCCAAAATCGGGGCTATAGGAATCAGAGTAAGGAAATGGGTTACTTATCATGGTATAGCAGTCAACATCAGCACAAATCTTAATAATTATTCAGGGATAATTCCTTGTGGGATAAATGATTTTCCTATAACCTCTCTAGAAGAGATGGGCATTAACATTTCTATGACAGAATTTGATATAATATTAAAGAAAAAATTTATAGAAATATTTTAATGAGATTAGCAGCTATAACTTTTGGTGTAATATTACTATCGTGGATATTAGGATTCTTTGGTTTTGTCTATGCGATAGGAAATTATGAATTGGATACTAAAACACCGACAGAAGCAATTGTAATTTTTGGTGATAATAAACAGAAACTTTATACGGCTGGGGCACTATTAAAGCTCGGATACGCACCGCTTATTTTACTGGCCACCGATGAAAGCCCTGTTTCCTATAAAAATTATTTTAAGGAACAGGGAATACCAGAATATCAAATAATCTGGGATCCCGAAGCAGTTCGAAGCAATAAGCATTACCCTACCAATACTTATTTACTCCTCAAGAAGTACGGTATTTCTTCAATTAGGTTAGTTACGTTAGCTGAAGAGATGCCACGGGCAATATATGAAACTACTAACTATCTACCTAGGGGTGCAATAGTACCCCATATCGTACTTGTAAAAAACAAAAGTTACCGATCTATATTTATAGAGTATAATAAATATTTACTGGTAATATTACTCTCAATTTTTGGGTTACAGGATGAGTTTAGTATATCATATTCTTGATAAAATTCCTGGAATTTACCAAGAGGAAATGCAAATTGAATATGAGAATTTAGCCAAAGATTTGCTCTCTTCTGGTAGAATACGGATTGATACGGATTACTACTGTAACTTTGCAAGGTTCACTGACCCTAGTTCTGGTATAACTTTGATGATGACTAAGGAAGAATTAACTGACCCTAAATTACTTGAATTAACCAGAAAAACTATTAAAAATTTGTATTTACAAAAAAACAAAACCCTGACCAACGAGCAAATTACAAAAATAATAACAGAACTGCTGAATCAGACAAAAAAGTTACTACCGGTAGATTTTAATACTCAAATCCGACTTGCCAGAATTCTTGTACAATCTGCTCATCCAATAGTAATTAAGTGGTTACTCCTCGACCGCACTCAAATATTTATAACCTACTCCCACAATATTGGCGATGTTATGGATATTTCAAGCTGGAAAACGTCGGGGAGCAATAGCGGCATGCAAAGTACTGACGGGAGTAATGTATGTATTTACGTTTCTTGCGGAGGAGATCCATTCGCACCTAACAATACTTCTAATCCATTTTATGGCGACGGCTGGGCTGCAGCTGCAAGAATGCAAATTATTGCCGGTCAAGAACTTGGTCACTATGCTGATATCATGCGCAATAGCCAGGGGCAGCAAATAGGTAGGCATTCTGCTAACTTTTCTTGCACTAGAGCTAAGCTGCATGTTAAAGAAGGAAGGAGAAAAGATATAAAAAGATGCCATAATTTATATAAAAATCTCCTCTCCTGGGGTATGGCTCAAATGCTCTCTTTAGAAGAAAAGCTAAAGTTTTATAATAAACAAAAAATTTCTGGCCTTAAGGTGCTATGGATTAGGGTATTAATTCAATACCATAAGTATAGGTTCAGCAAACTTGCTATCAATAATAATTGTATATTTGTCAAAAAATTTTTAAATGAAAAATATATGGCAATAATGATAAAGACTATGATCCTCGATATGCAATCAAACCTATCCCCGGCAGCTGATGTTTATAAACGTTCTGACCCAGAAGCGGAAGAAGCAATAGCATGCGTGGAAGCATTAGCTAGAGTTCCTCAACAAGTTATGAAGTGGGGATACTTAACCACAAGATCTACAATGCACGATTTATACAAAATTTATTACGGCGAGGTTATACCGTCATTAATTAAAAATTATGAATTATACACTAATAGTAAATATGAAAGAAATTATAGTTTTTATAAGCCGACAATTCTACAATTAATTATTACAAAATTCCGCTTTAAAAAAGACCGCTTTAAATTTACTCCTATAAGAGACGTTTAAGATAAAAATATGATTGACTCTCAACCCAAATTAAATTAGTTTGTGAGCTATATTTATATCAACTATTACGGCGGATGTAGCTCAGCTGGTTAGAGCATCAGATTGTGGATCTGAGGGTCGCGGGTTCGAGCCCCGTCATTCGCCCCACTAGAAATCGAATAAGACACATTAAGGCTGTATTTATTGTGTTTTTTTAAGACTATTATTTTGTCACTATACAGTTCTGTTTACTAGAAACAAGTTTTTTACACACTAATTTTGCCTGATTCAGTGAAGGATAGTTACCTGCCATAACTAAGTAAATTATTCTATTATTATTAGTTTCCACTTTTTGAATAATCAGGTGGGCATTTTTTAAATATTTCATATGGCGCATTTGTATTCTTTGCCACTCATTTTTTGCTTCTTTTTCCGACCAGGCTGAAGATAATTGAATTTTATATCCGGAATCTGCAGGATCTTTATTAAGTTTATATAATTTATTATTCTCTCCTGAGAGTCTTGTAATTTTTAATTTAGGTATATTGGTTTCCAGTTGCTCCCTAGTAACTTCCGGGTTATTATCATCATTTTCTTCATCTTCCATATTATAAGCTAATTTGGTAGTAATAGCATTATCGCTTTCTAGAGAAGGAACATTTTTAGCCGGTTTACCCTCTCCATCTAAATCAATTTTAGCTAAAATATCATCTATTGAATCATATTCAGCAACGTCATTTGCATGGGATCGAAAACCAAGATCTATCGGTTCTTCGGGATCAGGAGATAAATTAATCTCTGCCTCCAGAGCGTTAGCAGGTTTTAATTTTTCATAAATTAGGCTATTTGAATGTGGAATAATAATTCCCCCAGGGTCAATAGGTCTCCTTTTGAACTCTTCCTGTTCTTCCCCAATAATTATATCCTTGCCATTAGTATGTACAAAATGCCTAGTATATAAATAATATGATAGCAATAAGGCACATTTAATAGCTATGCCGATAAATATGTATCTAGAATAATTCATAACCTATTATTTAAAATATCACATACTGATTTTATACCTACTATAACCAAAATCAGAATTTAGGCAACAAAGCTCTTGATCATCTAATCTAAACTTGATTTTTCTGAAAATAACCTCTCTTTTTCAGGTAAACCTATAGTTATTGACTAATAAAATTTTTAATTTATAGTACGGCTAAGTTATAGCAATAAATATATTCGATTTGCGGCAAAACTTAAATTTTTTATGATTCATATTTGGCCGCTATAACAGATAAATTATAAAAATTTTAGATACGGAGGCAGAAAATGTCAAAAGACAAAATAAAAAAACTAGAAAAAGAATTAGAAGAGTTAAGCCAACAACGCAAGGAGGTTGAAGCACAAGACAGAGAGCTCGAAGAACAGGAAAAGCCTATACGAGAACAGTGGGAACGTGAAAAGCTTAGATTGGAAAAACAGCAGCAGGAAAAGTTGGAAGCAAGTAGAAAATTAAAAACAGAGCTAGAAGAGCTTAGAAAAACATACTTTAAAGAACCAGAAGAAAACCTTAAAAAAGCCCAAGAACTGGTGGAAAAATTATCAAATGATGTCCAACTCTATGAAAGATTATACCAAGAATCCCAGGAAAGATTATCAGCAATTAAAAGAGACTTAAGCGATTCTATGAAAAGCTTCCTTCAAACGCCAGAGATGGAATTTGATCTTAATAATCGTTTGAATCCCATAACTCAGTCACAAATTGCTACTAAGATCTCATTAGATCTAGAATATTTTCGTGAATACAAGGAAAATCTAAAAAAACATGCCAAAAAAACCACAAAAGATGTTGAGTGGTATAAAAAGAAACTTGATACTAGTAAGGCAGAATTGGAAAGCGCAAAAAAAGAATTATTAAAAACGGAATCAGAATTAGAATCAGCAAAAATTGCCTTCCCTGAAAACTCTGAATACTTGAAACTAAAAGCACAACTTAATGAATTCGAGACACAAAAACAAGAACTTTATAGTAAGATGTATGAAAGAGATCTTACTACCAGAGAAAAATTTAACAGACTTGAAGGAGAACGTATCGAGAAAGAGCACCCGCTGAAGCTACAGCTTGAAGAAGCTAGGATCAACCTTGAGAATTTTAAGCTGGAATTAGGAAAAAAATTAAATTTACAAAAAATTTTAGCAGAAGAGGTTAGCTTAGCAACAAACGACCAAGAAAGAGAAGAGTTACAACAAGTACAACAAAGTATTGAGAAAAGAATAAAACACCTTCTGGATGAAATAAGTAACTACGAGCAAATTTTGACGCCTCAACAAGAGCCATCTAGCAGCTCATCTTCTTCATCCGACTCCTCTAGCAGCATATCTTCGTCTTATTCATCTAACAGCTCCAGTTTTTCTGATAGTACTACTTCAAAAACCAGCTCCTCTTCCTTATCCTCTAGCAGTTCTAGTTCTTCTGATAGTACTGCTTCAGAAATGAGGTCATTTTCTTCATCTGAATCACCTATTAGCCTACTTTTAATAGAATCATCTATTAATTCTAGTTCTAACGGTAGTGTTACTTCCGAAGAAGTTTCCCCCACAGGAGACGTGAGTCACGAAGAAAGTAACTTGGATTTATAACCCGAAAATAAATTATAAAATCAAATATGGAGGCAGAAAATGGCAAAAGAGAAATCAGATGGAGTTCACTTAATAAGATCAGCACAAACTTTAGCACGGATTGTAGCTAGATTTGAAAAAAAAGCATCAAGCTTTATAACCAAGAAAAAAGAATTAAAAATGAATTTCGAGCAACAAAAGAACAGTTAAATAAAGAAATACAAAAATTACCAGAATATATTGAAGTTACGCACACTCAAAGCATTTTATCCCAACTTAAATTCGAGTTAACCGCAGTATCACAGGCAAAAAGCAATCCAAAAAAATATGGATTAGAATATTCAAGTGGAAAAATATTAGAATCTTCAGATTATGATCAATTCCAAACTGAGACCCAAAAAGCTGTTGAAAGATTGGAAGAAAGACTTTTAACACAACAAGCTGCGTTAAATGAAAATGAAGCGTATAAGACTTTAACAAACCAACTGCAAGAAATCAGTAAAAAAATGGATTGCCATCCAGATGTTATAAGGATCAATAAAGAAATCATATATACCCGAGATAAAATCAGAAAAACTCTAGATACACTATATTATCTTATTAAGTCTTACCCGCAAGAAAAGGATAGAATTATGAAAGAGTACGAATCTACCTTACAGCAGTTTTCGGCTCTGTCCAATTGATTGTGTAAATTCTCATAAGTTATAATAAAAAAATTATAATTTAAGGAGAATAAAATGACTAAAAATATAAAAACCGAAAAACTGAATGCAGCGATAGA